>Ga0209337_1001630_pt1 | contig 16886 bp, 34 predicted proteins | sample LinPmetageLP53_FD_184044 | JGI IMG/M metagenome (GOLD analysis project Ga0209337, IMG submission 184044) | Marine viral communities from the Pacific Ocean - LP-53 (SPAdes) (version 2) | ecosystem: Environmental > Aquatic > Marine > Oceanic | place: Pacific Ocean | collected 2010-02-08
TTCATTACCAATTATGTACTACATTAGCCACAATAAAGAAAGCACATATTATATTAACTAATAATATACCAGTCCTTATCATACCAACAGTATCGTCATTGGTAGGATCATAGCCATCCTGCTCACTATATGAGCCTAGAGCGTGTTTCCATATTACCCATAAGTCTCTCATGCGTGATATAACCTCGTGTTCCAAGGGTTTATATTTATAGAAGTTCTAACTCCTTCGAATTCTTCTACTCCATGATATAATCCTTTTGAGAATATTACTAATCTATTTGATTTAGGTACTACCTCTACTCCATTATCGAACTGCAATTTACCATTAACTAATTCTTCTACTTCTAGATAGTATACTGTTGAGCATACGGGATATCTAGCCATACCTAATTTTAGGTAAGCAGTTTCGTCTTTGTCATGATGCCATTGCATAGGGCGTGTATTCGTGTGTGTCCAATAATCATAACCTATAATTCCACTAAGGTCAAAGTACTTTCCTGCGCGTCTACATATTTCGTAACACATATGACTGTTCGGGTGTTTGGAATTGACAGGATGCCAACCTTCTCCCTCTTTGTCTAGTACTCCGCTAACAAAATTATCTGTGGAACGGTTAATATTTTCTTTCCACTTCTCCATTTGCAATTCAGTAAATACTCCGTCTATAACTGCTATCATTTTAATTCTGCCTCTATAAAATCGCCTATAGTCTGTATATCTTTATCAGATAACATACCAGCTTGTCCCCACATTAAGGCACTCTGTGATCCTACTGTGCCATTATTTTTATAAGTTATAAGTCTACCACTAATATAGTCTGATGTTTGTCCTGCGAGTTTCGGTCCAATACCTCCACCCCCATCTACACCATGACATGCAGCACAACCTGTCCACAAGCTACGGATATCACTAAAAGGATCTCCTGCAGCAGCTTGTTGCTGTGCTCGTAGTATATCTACTGTAGTTCCGTACTTGCGTATATATTCTATATGACAATCATCTATACAACTTCTATTGCTTGGTTCATTTTTTATTTCTATGTCTGGGTATACTAGAAAGGCAATAAAACCTACTATAACACCACAACCTACTAAAGTCATTCCTAATTCTTTCACTCTTTCTCTCCGTAGTATTCTTCCCACTTTTCTTCGTATAGGAGTCTAAATTCTTCTACTGTAGGTACTGCTACACTGATAGTTGGATTACTTATTTCTAGCTCAGCAAGATCATGCACATGAGTTGCATATGCTACGAGTAATTGTTTTTCAGTGTACAAAATCATACTTTTCTCCTGTTTCGTAGTCGTAACTACATACTGCGCACCACTCCTCTATTGGGTGATCGCACTGATCTTTTTGTAATTGTTCTTTTCGTTCTCGTGATTTGTGCATTGCTGTAACCCACCCATCACTATTGTCTTGCCATTGTTTACTATTATCTGTCATATCTTTCTCCATGTGTTCTTCTTCTTCTTTGCTGATGTGTCGTAGAGAAGCCAAGGGATTCCTCCCCTATATAATATACCTGCCCAAGATTGGTCTTTTCTTAGCGGTCTGTCGAGAGTGAAGGGAAAAGGACAATCCTTTATCCATAGCACACTAGCTATATCTTTCTGATCTACTCTCATAATTTTGTGGTACTTTAAATCTACCTTTGTATTTTTATTCTTTCTAAAGAAATAACCTGTGTTATCTATATAGAATTTTCCTTGATGCTGTAAGTATGATGGTATATCTTGTATCATATACTTTATAGGATATATACTCTTCATCGGACTCTGTAGTCGTCTCAATCCGAGAGTCTCTCCCTTCATATTTCTATCGTCTAGTACTTGATTTTCTATCCAGAGCAACCCGTCAACTAACAGGATTTCGTCTGTGTGAATAGGGTAAATCGGAAACTTTAACCTATCATAGATCATACATCTTTTCAAACTTTCCGAAGGAGTAATCGTCTCCTACATCAAAGTCGCAACCAACAGGACAGCCAGGAATGTATATACCTCTATCTTTTTGTATACACTTCTGTACTATTTCCATGTACTGGTCTACATAACCCTCGTCTACTTCTGCAAGTATTGAGTCATGAACTAGGGCAAAGATTCTCATCTCTTTTGTTTTGTTAATAGACTTTATGTGATTATGAGTATCTATTGCCCCTAGTAAGTTGATGTCAGAAGCTACGGATTGAACTAAAAAGTTTAGTCCAGAGCGTACTTCATGACTTTGTATTCCTTGATTATCTGAACGAACGTTCGGTAATCTTCTTTTTCTTCCATACTGTGAATATATGAAACCATTATCCATGATATACTTACTAGAATGATCGATCCACTTTTTTAATTTGTGGAACTGTCTGAAGTAATCATCAATAACTTCTTGTGCGTCTCCTTTGCTGAAGTTCTTGCCAGAGTCTGCTGTAACTTGCTGTGAGATTTTGTTTGCTCCAGCACCATACATTATGCCGAAGGTAACAGCCTTAGCTGCTTGCCGTTGTGTTGAGTAATGTTCTGCAACATCTTCTGCTTCACAAGGCAAATTAAATACTAATTTTGCAATAGTAGAGTGAAAATTACCACCCTGTCTAAATACATCCATTAGGTTCTCATCTTTAGCAAGCACAGCAGCTACATAAACTTCTGCAGTTGTTAAATCCATTGCAACAATCTTCTTACCTTTTGCGGCACGCATACACCCTTTTACTATGGGATTGTCTCTTGGTATTTGTTGCATATTCATTTTACCACTAGAAGATAATCTGCCAGATGTTGTGCCATGTAAATTAAACCCTGTGCGTAATCTACTATCTTTATCTAATTGTGGATATATTTTGTCCAAGTAAGTATTCTTAATCTTAGACTTCTGTCTAATAGAAAGAATATGCTTGGGTATCTCGTGTTCTTCTGCTAATTTATTTAGTACTTCAGCATCTGTTGAGTGCGCTCCTGTACCAGTTTTCTTTCCTGTAGGCTTAAGACCTACGAAATCAAACAGTAATGATCTTAGCTGTACTGTACTGTTTGGATTAAATTCTTTATCTTTTTCTTTTTCAAAGTCTTTAACTGCTTCGAACTCATATAGTTCTGCAACTGCATTATCTATATCATCTTGCATTAAGTCTCTGCCCTTCAATAGTCTTAGCTTGTCAAAAGGAACACCATTGTCCTGAATGTCTGTTAGAAAACGACAGCCAGGTATAAGTATATTCTCATATACACTAAATAGTTTTGGATTCTTTTTGACGGCTGGGTATAACTTTTCAAATACTAAAAGAGTTACTACTGCATCCATTGCTGCGTAGGTTTTCATTATTTCAAAAGGTATACTTCCCCATTGGAAGTCTGCTTTAAGGATTCTATGTTGTCTTTTGTAGTTATCAATCCACTCGTGCATAGGTTTCTCATAGTCTCCATAGTCTGTGTGTTCCATTGCTAATTGTTTCAGACCATGTCCGCCAGGAACTTCGTCTAAACAGTAATGTAATAACATGGTATCTTCAAACTTTGGAAATTTAAAGTTGAAATGATACTCGAAGAAAGCTAAGTCAAACTTTGCGTTATGGAATACTACTATCTTAGTATCAAATATCTTCTGCATTATTTCTTCTATGTCTGGAGTTATAACATCTGTAAGGATGTATGCTCCGACATCTTTCTTATATGACATACTAAAGCCTAGCATATAACCATCTCTAGGATATAATCCTGTAGTTTCTGAGTCAAGTGCTATGAATTTATTTGGGTGGTCTAATGCTTCCTGCAAGAACTCTCTTGCCTCAGCCTCATCATCAATACCTCTAGCTTGGTCATTGCTTACTTTCTTTACTGTAAGATTACCACTAATATAATTTACGATATTCTCTTTACTTTTATCCCACATAGGCTTAGCCTCGGGCTTAAATGAAAGCATAGCAGGATTAATTACAGGTAGAAACTTATCGTCTATACACTTACCACTATATTCTGTTATAGAATTAGCACTAGTAAAAGACTTCAAGCACTCTGAACCAACTAGGATAACCCACTCGTAAGAGTCTGTGTCTATTTCTATATCTACATCTGCTTTTAATATTTTCTTTTTGCTACTATCGGAGCAAAGAGCATATCTATCAAACTCAAATGCGCCATCAAATCGGTCTGCCCAACTTGTTCTGCTCATCTTCGATTCTATTATTGCTACTTTTGTCATTTGTTTTTCCATTTATATATTATATCAAATTCTGAACTCTGTGTCAAGAACTATATAACCTTTGTCTTAATTTTTGTACCTGAGTCTCGGCAAGTGAGCCAGGGTCTATGTTCTGTCCTAGGTTTATGTTTCGTGATGTAAGTCCTACTTTGTCTGCCATTATCTTTAGACCTTCAGCTGCCTCTTGCCCTGCGCTGTCTCCATCAAATATTATATCTAATCCCTCTATGTTCTGCATCTTTAATATAGACATCTTTTCTTCGTCTATATTCTTTGTACCAAAGCAACAAATTGCATTGGGTAATCCTTTATCGAATAAATTTATCATATCAAATATTCCTTCGACTAGAATAACTCTGCCCTTAATAGGTTTAACAGCAGAGGGGTAAAGTGGTAACTTCGCTTGTGGAGGGTATATGAGATATTTTGGTATCTCAGTCATGGTCATATGTCGACCATTGAAAGCTACTACCTTACCCGTAATGTCACGCACAGGGAAGACTAATCTTCCGTTAAACTGTGTTTCGTGGTGCATAAAAGCATCGAAATGCTTATATGTTTCTGGATGAATTCCTCGCCAGTTTCCAATGTATGGAACAAAGCCTTTAGGAAATTCAAAACCAATACTTGCTGAGCGCTTCTCGTTAATAGATTCTTTCAGCCTTTGCCTCTTAATCTCTAAATAGTTTGCTGCAGCACCAAAATGTTTGAACACATTACCTCTGAAGCCACAAGCAAAGCAATTAAATACGCCAGTGACATTGTCAATACGCATACTTGGATTGCTATCCTCGTGGTCAGGGTTAAGGCATTTGACTAAATAGTCTCGTCCTGAAACTTTAAAGTCAAGCCTTTGTTCTTGTAATAGTTCATCTACTCTCATGAATTAATTATCACCATCACTAGAACTACTAGAAATATTGCTAGATATATTATTGGGTTCTCGTTCATTATGTTTCCATTTTAGTTTTTCTCCGAGATCTTCATACTCGGTCATTTTAGTTCCGTCACTATCTACTTCGTGTGCATAGAATAAAGACTTAAATACTGCTTCTTGCATCTGAAACCAGATTGCAATAGCATCATCTCTAAACTTTTTATCGCTCCATAGGTAGTAACAATTATGCCAATCCTCTAAAAATCTATGAACTGTTACATTCAGATTAAAGTCTGGATCGCCTTCTTTTATTATCTGTACTGCTCTTAGTCTCTGACTACCAGCAATAGGATACCAACTCTTCATTAGTAAGAATGGGTTCTTAATACCGTTCTTTTTTATACTAAGGATGAGTGGTTCGTTAGCAGGAACATTATGTATATTCTCCGCCACTGTAGGTTCAAGTAAAAGTCTATCAGTTGTTGTATATCGTACTTCATAAGGTGGAACTGCAACTAAGTCTGCTGCTGTCTTTCCTATTCTATCACTTGCCATAAGGCTCTACTCCAACTCTAATATCTGTCATAAATGCACTGAATTTATCCAGTAAACTCTTTTTAGTTAAGGCTTTTCCTTCTACCCATTTCTTTCCGTTAGGAATGTTTTCTTCATAATGAATCTCTCCATTGTTATATGCAACTTCAAAGATGCCATTGTGAGCATGGATATGTTTTATTTGTTTACCCCACTCCTCTGCTTTCATCTTTGCTTGGTATTCTTCTACCATTTGTTTATATTGCGTCATGTATATTTTCTCCTGTTGATAGGCTGTCTTTGAGTTCTTCTCTGTCTTTTGGATTCATAGTGGACTGCGGGCCTATCTTTAATGTTTCCCAGTCCATTACACTTGTGAATCCTTCCATTTTTGCACTACGCATTTTTGTACAGTTGAATGTAATAGCATTATCTTCTGGAGACCATGTCTCCATAGTAAATGCTGCATCAGCTGCATCAAGAATACCTTTTGCGAATCTTGCTTCCCCTGAATTATCTGTCTGATAAGGGGCAAATACAGGAATACTATACTCCTGTGCTATACTTTTCAGAGTCTTACTTACTTCGATTTGCTCTGTCCAGTCATACTGTCCACTCTTTGAGGGAACATTTGATCTTTTTACTTGGTTTAGGTAATCTACTATGATTACTCCTACATCTGTTTGTGAGACTTTTGCTTCCAGCTCTTGTCTAATCCTCGATAGGCTTAGTACTGGATCGTACACTACATCAAGTTGTCTATCTTTATGTAATGGTTTAGACTGTAATTTTTTATGGAATCCGTCAAATTCCCTTGTGTCATAAAATTCTGGTAGTAATTCTACTCCTCCTTCAAATCTTCCTGCCCACCATTCAGCCACACGATTCCACTCAACATTAGTCAAGTTACGATTAGCTAGTCTACCAATGGGAATTCGTGCACCGAGAGCGCACATTCTTTGAAGTATAGAACGACTGTCCATTTCTATTGTAAAATAAATAGAACTTCTGCCTTGTTCATAAACATTATTTGCAATGTTTACACAGGTCAAAGACTTACCTGCACCTCTACGCCCACCAATTAGTATCAAGTCTCTAGGTGAGAACTTCATGCCTTGGTCGTACTCATCATTGAGTCCTAGAGGTAAGTATTTCTTAAGATCTTCTTCAGAGTCAAACAAAGATATTGTTTGCATATTTTCTTCGGGTGGCTTAAGATCAACCCTATCACTAACATCTAATACTATCTGTTGTATTGCTTCAACATTCTGTTCTGCATCAGATATAGCTACTGTCTTATCTATGAACTTATCTAGTTCATCTAGTATTTCTACTTGTGTATATTCATTTTTTACATACTCAAGCAGAACCCAAGCGTCGATATCAACTTCGACAGCTTCGATTGCAAAGACTTTTTCTTGTAGCTTTCTATCACGAATGGATAGTTTAAGGTCATCAAAAGAGGGGAGTTCACTGAAATTTTTAATGTGAGTACTCATCACTCTGTAAAGAGCTTGGTATTCCGCAGTTAGATAGTTTTCTCTGAGGTTGCCCCAAGTATCAAAATCTTCCTGTGCTATTATTTGCTTCAACAAAGCTGAAGTTAAGTTCAATGTCTACCCTCCCAGATAAAAAAGTGCAGAGAAATGATTCCTCTGCACAGAATTTTAAGAAAGAATTAGCTAGATGCTTTTTCTTTTCTTGCAGCGCCATCGTAATCGGCACAAGTTAACCCTCTACGAGTTAGCATTGTTTTAACGCCTCTTACAGTTTTGCCAATGTCATCTGCAATAGCTTCGACACTCATGTCTCCGATATTTTGGATGTCAGCTAAAGGATCTACTTTAGAAGAACCTTTAGTTTCTTTTTGCTTAGGAATAGCGTTAATATCGCCACTTCTAAGTAGGCTGAGAGCCTTTCCTCTGATAGAATTAACTGATTTGCCAAGAGCATCTGCAATTTCTTCTACAAATGATCCGCCGTTTACCATAGTAGTAAAGGTAGCTTCTTCTTCGGGAGAGTAAGTTCTGACTGATTCAGGTTTCTCAGCTGGTTTTACATGAGAAGTTAATTCCATTGAAAGAATTTTCCCTTGTATTGATTTAGCAGAGAATTCGCCGCCTTCAAAAGAAGATGCGATGTCTGCGTATGTGTAAGAACCGCTGTTGTCGGTTACAAACTGAGATAGAGTGGCTTCTTGATCCTCAGAAAAAGTTCTGTGTGATACTGAAGAAGCAAGTTCTACATCGTGTCCCATTTTTCTTAGCTTAGAAGAAACACTTCGTGTAGAAGTATCTAGTTCCATTGCAGCTGATGCTACAGTAGCTTGTGAGATTGGTGACTCACTTCCAACGAAATCAACTAATTGATTAGTTCTTTCGTCTGTCCATTTTGGTAATGCCATGTTGGTTTCCTATATTTGGTTTAAGTTGGTTATTATTTTAACACCCCTTTCTCGGGCTGTCTCTGTTTTTGCGGATTCGATCCCGCTTTCATTTACTAATATTGTTACATCTTTAGTTAAACTACTTTTAACAAGATAGCCCAGTTTTTCTAAATATTCTGTTGCTTGAGCCTTTGTCTTGTAGCTTTTTAGTTTACCCGAAATACAAACTACTCCTGTAGTTTCGGTAGGTTGAGATACTTTTAGTATCTGTGCCCACTTAAACGGAAGTCGTATATATCCGTCAATAAATTCTTCGTAATACCAGTCCATAAAATGAGCTGTTACTGCTGGTCCGAGTCCTGCTTCCTTGCATTTCTCTTCGGAAATCTCTGCCATGTTCTTAATAACACTACAGAGTTTCTTGGAAGCGGTTCGACCAAACAGTTTGATAGAGAAAGCTGGTAATAAATCTACTAAGTCAGTAGCTTTACTATTGTGTATTTCTCTATGCAATTTTACTGCTAGTTTTTCGGATTGCAAAGCTTCAATTAGTATTTCTAATGGAAGCTCGTATAAATCATACAAATCAGAGATTTGCAGTTTTTCTACTGTGCGAGGTCCGAGACCTTTAATTTTGAGAGTAGAAGCAAAGTGTTCGATTCTTTTACTAGTCTTACCACTACATAGAGTGTTATGACAAAACAACTGGTCTTTAACCCAAACTAAGTCGTTCATACATGATGGGCAACTTGTTGGCGGGACGATTGTTTTCATTTGTTTATCTCTCATTTCTATTTATATATTATAACAAAATTCGGGTTTCATGTCAAGATTTATTTTTTGGAAAGTCCTGAAGAATGAGGGAATCAATTTTGAAACACTCTGTGTGACCCCCAAACTTGAACATAGGCTCAAATTTATCGTGCTTATACATATCATGTAGGTACTGTTCGTGTGCCCACACATTATAAAGGGTACTAGTCCAAGTCTTTTGAATACGAATATCGTATCCTCTAAAACCTCTACTACGCTTTATAATATGCCGCCAATCTTTCCCACTAGCTATTCCAACCTTTATACATTCTCTATTGAAAGTTTGTTTATTAACTAATACAATTCCGTACATGACTCCTTCCCTGTCTTTTTCTTCAGGTCGGTTGTCAAAATAAGTGTGATTGTATATTCCGCTCACAGATTAACCCACCAGCGTAATATGTATAATACTACTGCTAGGATGGTAAAAATAATAAAGGATGTTGAATATGTGTCTAGCAACTAAACTCTCCTAACGATACGAGGGATAATTTCTCCACTGCGTATGACTTCTACTCTACAACCAATCTCTAAGTCGAGATCAATTATATAACGCATATTATGTAAAGTTGCTTTACTAACCATTGCGCCGTCTATTTCTATCGGTTCTAGCATTGCTACTGGGGCTACTACTCCAGACTTGCCTACATTCCAGACAACATCATTTAGAGTAGTTTCTACTCCTTTCTGAATTTGTTTGAGAGCGTATGCTCCTCTAGGGTGGTGTGAGGTGTATCCTCGTTTGTTAAACTCCTCATGGGAGTCTATTCTAAATACTAAGCCATCGTCTGGGTATTCGTTCCAATTACTCGCGGTAACTGTTGAAAACCCAGATTCAGCCAAAAACATTAAGTCATCTGTCCACGACTCATTCCAAGACTCCTGCAATCCATATGCAATGAAATGCAAGTCTCTAGTCTTAAATTCTTCCGTGTCGTTTAGACCTAACGCACCCGCTGCATAATTACGGGCATTTTTGATAGTCTTTGGTGCTACTACTTCTCCTGTTACTTGGACAAAGTCCTGTCGACTTATCATATCAAAGTCAAGTTTATAAGGAACTAGGGTAATCATATGGTCTGTTATATCCAAACCTTTCTCACCATCTCCTCGTGTTAGGGCTTGATGTAGTGTACCTTTAACATATAACAATGAAACTGCTGCTCCGTCCAGTTTAGGACTTACAACTACTGAACCCTTGTAGTTATCAAACGGGTCTTTGGTACCAATCTCATTTGAGAAAACTTTTTGCAATGAGTACATTTGATGTAAGTGAGGAATTCGGTTATTACTAGATGAGTGTCCTACTTCATCATAGCCCGAAATCTCAACCAATCTATCAAAAGCTGTGTCCGACATGGTAGGGTTACCATTATAATAGTCAGTTGATGCTTGTTGTAATATTGTTTTTAAATTTTCCATTTATATATTATACTATTTTTTAGAAGCCGTGTCAAGAATTATTTTCAGGGTAGGTATATTTCATCTAGGACATCTTTGAAGTGAGACTCCAATATGTCCTTAGCTTCCGCCAATGATAATATTTCTACTAGTCCTTCAAATAATCCTCTCGAATTTTCAAAATCCAGCTTCATTGCTACCCCATCTTTGGACGGCTTGAAAGTGCCATCAAAGTCAAGGTAATATTTTCTTAGATGTAAGTACTCAATGTCTCGAAAAGTATTGATTGTCAACTTAATCTGTTCTGTTCCTTCTGCGTTTTCCGAAATGATTTTCTCATACATCTCGGGTGCTTCATGTAAATTCATCGCTTATTCCTCAGTATTGAACTAAGGGGTTGGATGTTAGTTACATTATTAGGTATTAACAGACGATAAGAGTCTGTATCCCAACAAAATAATAAAACCGAATCCGCAGTTTCTGTGGCTCGGTTCTTCTTACTTTGTATATACTTATTATCAAAGTCTAATGTGCAAACATTGTACTTTAATTTTCGTGAGTTTGTACTTCTGTATGTTATAACTGCGTCTCCACAGTTAGTTACTGTTCTGATGAACTCAGATTTTTTCACTATGATACTCCATTACTATTAAGAAAACTCTTTCTCTTTAGTAATGGACAGTATCGTCTATTTTTTTAACTTATTTTGTTATTGCGTTGATAACACCTGTGAAGTATACTGATGCTTTGCCTGTCAATTTGTCAATGATGTCTGCATCAATGTCTTGACCTGCGTCAGTTAAAGCACCTTTAAGGGCTTCAGCTGCGTCAGCTTTACTTACTCTAGTACTAGCAGTGCCTGAAGCTTTTGCTGTACCAGTTGCAGGGGTTTTCTTAACATACACGCCAGCTTTAGTAAGAATCATTCTGACACCATTTGGGCTTTCGCCTAATTCGTCAGCAATATCTTTTACAATCTCCATACTTGTTTCTGGAGTTGCCTCTGCTTCTGTGTACATCTCAACGGCTTGAGCTTTGGATTCGTCTGTCCATGCCATGCGCCTTCTCCTTTTTGTACCTCGATATCCTGCACAAGTGCCGAACTTATCGAGTTGTTGTTGATAAAATCTATCTCCCATATATTAATATTATACAGAAAAATAGACGCTAAGTCAAGAACTATTTTATAGTTCCTTACCAATCTAGGCTACGAACGAAATCAAGTTTTTCCTGAGCAGCCGCTGCTTTTTCTACTTGTTCGTTAATAGCACCTACTATATCTGAATGCTCCCCAATTCCTGCAGGGTGGCTCAAATATACTTTTATGTTTGCTGTTGCTTCAGCCAAGTCTCCTTCATATCGGGCGACTAAAGCATTTCTTAAAACTTCATTCATTTCTTTATTCCTAAAATTGCGTTTATATACGCTAATACCCACATCTTTCTTTTGTTTTCTGAGAAAACAACTTGAAAAATCCAAGGTGTTAAAATAAATAGTGATAGTATATACATTACAAAATGTACTGCTCTATACTTTAGCACTATCCTTCCTTCTGGTTTTCGTTCTATTATACGCATCATAACAGGGTATGTCCTCCATACTAGCATGAGCCAAGTCGATAACCAAAAGGACAAAATTATTGTCCATGGCTCCATGTAATTTGTTTCCTATATTATTGCGCCGTACTTTTCTAAATGTTTTAAACTGCCTAGGTCATAGGCAAGTGCTGTGGCATAGTAGCCACCTTCTTTGATAAAGCCAAAGTAAGGACTTTCAAAGTCTGTTAGTTCTATTACATAAATCTGATAGCATTTGCTACCATACTTATCTTCATAGTTAGTATCATTTCTGAACTCTTTAATAACTCGTGCTGGTAAATCTTTTCCTGTGTACCATACTTTCTCGCCTGGCTCAAAAGTATTAGACACACATTCTTCGGGTAAGTAACCACTACCCCGTTGTTCTGTCTTTGGTCTCTTTTCTGGTACTCCTACTCTATTAATTATATTCTTTACGAAAGTAGAACTACGATACATTGCCTTTGCAATGTCTGATATAGGGCGTTCATCTAAGTACCACTCTATTGTTTGTTTTATTTCTAAGTCAGTTGCTTTAGTACCTTTTAGTTGAGACTTTCTTGTTGCTCTATATCTTAGAGTCTCGTTATGGTCTTCCATAATTCTGCTCAACCTAGTAGTATTATAACTAATGTTTAGCATCTCACACGCTTCTTTCTTCGTGATAGGAGTACTGCTAGCAAGAGCTTCTTGCACTCTATTTAGATTATCTTCCTCTAACCTTTCTTGTTTTTTCTGTCTAATTGCCATAGTCTCTCTGTTGTTTGTCTGCTTCTTTTTGCCACCCTTTCTCTAAAAACTTGTTTATCCACTCACCTATAATCTTAAGCATCAGTCCATATCCATTTGTAGTTGCTCATCATAGTCAATGAAGGCTCGTTCTCTTTCTTCTTGTATACTTCCTAAAAGAATAATTGCATAATGAATAACTTTGTATAAGTCTTTATCATTCCTGCCGTCTTTCTTTCCGAAACGCTGTGCATATTTTATTATGTTGCCAATACAAAAGCCTTCACCATGTCCATTCTCAAATACTATCTCTGTAGTTTGAGTCTTTGCCTGAGCATAGTGCTGGTTGTAGGTAGCATCTATGTAGTTCTTTAAGTGGTCTTGTATTACATCTTCGTTAAATTTGTAGTCTATCGCCATTTGTCTTTTAACTTCCTCGACATATCAAACCAAAAGTCTGATGTTACTAATAATTGTACTGAGTAAAACCAAAATACTAACGAGAATGTATATTTAAAAACTACAAAAGGTACTAATAGGATTGTCATAAATGTATCTATCATGTCATATGTCCCATTAATGCCCAGTTTTCAGCAGCATTTTCTGCCCACAGTTCATTGTGTCCGTAGTGTACTACATCTTTAACCCACATTTTATCACTAAAGTGTCTGGTAACAAAAACTCCGTTCTCGTCTAACCATACTTCAGCACTTCTGTTTTCATGTTTATACTCGTGTAAGAATATATCTAGCATCTTTATCATTATATATCTCCTTCCTTCCGTACTTCGCTACGGATAGCTTCGAAACCATTAGGGTATCTGCTCTCGAGTTTATTTATGTTTTCTTCCATCACTTGTTGTGGAGTGTACCCTAAAGCTGTGCAGCCTTGAACCCAGTACCATAGTACATCGCCCAACTCTCGTTTGAGGTGGAATCGTTCTGCTTCGTTAAATTCTTTCCCTTGAAATATAATCTTCTTGATTATCTCAGAGAACTCTCCCGATTCGGCTTGCATGCCGATGGAAGCTGTTAATAGTTGAGACCACTCGGTCTCTGTATGTGTCTGTAGTTTTAGCAATCTTTCTGCTAATTTAAGAGTACTTAAACTCTCCTCTGATGTTGTGCTGACTACGAACTTTGCGTAATCATTAAATTCTTTTTGTTTTATTGGTCTGTCGTACATTTTGTCCTGTTAATGTGTTAAATTTCGTGATGAATACCACTTGGATAACCAAGTGTCAATTTGTTCCTGCGTCATGTTGCTAGGAAAGTATACCGATATATATGGTTTATCTTGTAATACGACTTTCATAATCTGCGTAGTCCTCGTTCCACCAATCGGGTTTATCTCTGTATTTCCAGCTTGCAAAGGTTGCTTTATCTAAGTGGTAGTAGTCTCTGTACGACTGTATAGGATTTTCATAATCCTTTAACTCGTCTGGCATAGCTAATCCGAACTCTGTAAAGCCTAGTCTTTTCATGTGTACTGGCTCAGGTAATTTATTTACTACTTGGTCTATGGACTTATGTTCTTTGCCATATCTATATCTGTATTCGTCATTTAGAGCATTGCCGTAGCAGTGTGTCCACTCATGGTTATCTAGTGATGACCTTGCCCATATAGTACAGGGGTGATTATACATCATTGGTAGATAAGGTGTGATTGGTCTGTTCTCTGGAAGTAAGTGTTTGATTTTTGCTTTTTCTTCGTTCAATACATCTCGTTCTTCCTTGTTCAAAGCTCTAGGAACAAATCCTAGAAACTTATCAATCCATATACTAGTGCATAGTATCTGGGCTACTTCTAAGGGCATTTTTACTATGTGTTTGTCCACATGGTATTCCGCACACTTCTCTAAATTTTCGTCTAAGTAAAATAAATTCATACAACTATTATACTAAAATTTGAGGGCGGTGTCAAGTATTATTTTTTGCTTCTTCAATGAAGTTCCTTTTTCGGAAGAATACCGAAAGACTGAATCTATAACTTGGAGCTATGTGAGAGGCAGGTCTTATTGAATGGGGAATATGCCCATCAAAAACGACTGCTGCGTTTGGTTCGTATAATGCTGTGCCGACACAATGTTGCATTGAATCGTCATAGAATATAGTTTCACCATAATACTCTTTTTTCCACTCGGGATTTATATAGTAAGTTATGACTGTTGAATCCCCATGAGTATGAGGAAACTGAATTGAAGAAGGAGTAGCTAAGTTTATAACTGCTTTATCAAAAGCTAAGTTTTTAACTAAGTCTTTCATGGGCTCATTCTTAATGCCATCCATGAAATCTAATCCTCTCCAATCTGCTCTGTTTATATCCGAGTGTAAACAAGGGTATTGCCTATGCTCGAATGTTGATGTGTCTCCCCACCCTATTTTATAGTCCGCATTAACAGCGTGCATATAAATCTGTTCTCGGTGGTTCTCAGTTAAGACATTGCGAAATATCTCAATCATTGACCAGTTCAGCGAATTCTGTGTACCCGCCTATACTCTTGTCGTCAACGACTATTTGTGGAAATGTTCTAGCAGTAGGGAATTGCCCCATGAGGTCTTCCATTCCAAAGTCCTTTCCTAGTTTTTTAACTTCTAAGTCCAGTCCTTTCATTGTTGCTAATGATATTGCTTTTTCACAGAAAATGCAATTATCTTTACTATATACTATTACTTTCATTCTTTTTCCTTTGTTTATTTACTGTTAATTTTGTCTTTCGCTGTTCCTGCATATAGTCCAAACCAAGCTGCGCCTGCTCCTACTACAATAGAAATCAACCCTGATTGCTCTAATGTGGGTACATCTAGTTCCATGAACCAAAAAGTACAATAGTATAGTAAATACATATATACTGATAAGAACATTCGAGGAAATATACGCCAAGAGTCTATCATCTGTGAAAACCAAATTGCTTTTTGCCAAGGGTTATCTGGCTCTTTTTCGTTCTCTAGTTCTCTAATCTTTTCTTTTAGTTCCCCTATTTCAGAAACCATTGCCATGAATTTATTAAGGTCTATTTCAACCTCGTTTCGGCTCATGTCGCCTTGAAATTGTTCGCTAGGTTGTGCCATGCTCCAAATTCTCCAATTTTTCTCTAAGAACGATTAACTCGTCCTCGAGCTGTTGCCATACTGAACCACTTTTGGTGGCTTTTTGATTAGCTTCAATACACTTTATGGCTATTCTTGTGTTATGAATCTTATGACTGGTCAGGACAAGTCCTTTATCCATTTGTAGTCTGGATTTTCCTTGTCAATAGGCTCAACATCATGACCATATATTGTAGCTGGTATCAAATTGATATCCAATGCTTCAGGTAACCAATCTTTTGGGTCGCCTTCTGATTCTAAATATACTGTTATTTTATAGGTCTGTTTCATTGTGCCATCGTCTTTGTTTTTGTAGGTCTGCAAATTTAACATAAGCTCTATACTTTGCTTCTGATTCTTCTGCTACCATTTTCTTTAGCTGTTTAATGCTCTGATTAAGTTGATTGATTTGTTTTTGTTGTTCACAACAAATCTCCCTAAGTTCTTCTTCCAAGGTATCGTTGGTGAACTGTTTTTTTAAGGTCATAATATATCGTCATATCCTACTGTGTAGTAGACTGTTAGTTCTTCTCCTTCCTCTATTGGTCTGACTGTATACAATTCTCTCTGTTGTCCATCGTGATAGTGTATATTAGTACTTATAAAACAGTTAGGGGTCGAACTATGATTAATAAATCCTCCAAGGGGCGTTCTTATCCAGCTCCACCTATTTGTTTCCCAAATATGTGTTTCTCCTAAGTATATACCTGCCTTTAAAGGTTCGAGGGTGTGTAAGCCTAACCCATTGATTTCGCTAGGCTTTACTGTTAATCCGTCTGTGAGCGGCGTATAATGGTCTGCTCTAAATTTTGTCTTGTTCTCGATTTTGTTCTCTTAATTTTGTAAATGCTTCAGCTATATACTCATCAATGGTAATCTCCCTTTCGGCAGCGTGAGAACACATTGCGTCCCACATATCTTGCCCTATGTTATAGGACTTGCCTTCAAAGTTAATTTCCACTAAATAGATCAGCCTCCGCTTGTCGTCGTCTAGTAAGTCCTTCTAAGACTTTACCACCTGCTTTGTTCCATCTCATAAGTTGCGCTGGAACTCCATTGAAGTCACCTGAGTTTAGTACTTTCAAAAGTGTACTTGCTTTCAGATTACCACCACCTAAGTTATATACCCATGATACTAGTGCATCAAATTGATTTTGAGATAAAGGTGTTGTAACCATGTCGTTAATGTAACCTTCGTACTCGTTTAATTCTTCTACTAACATTTGTTCGGCTTGTTCTTGAGTTATAACACTCTCTGGTGTTACGCCTTTGATATGACCATATCCTATAGTC
>Ga0209337_1001631_pt1 | contig 16885 bp, 33 predicted proteins | sample LinPmetageLP53_FD_184044 | JGI IMG/M metagenome (GOLD analysis project Ga0209337, IMG submission 184044) | Marine viral communities from the Pacific Ocean - LP-53 (SPAdes) (version 2) | ecosystem: Environmental > Aquatic > Marine > Oceanic | place: Pacific Ocean | collected 2010-02-08
CCAAGTCTACTCAATTACTCCAATTCTCATGTACTCTTAGACACTCAAGTCTGAACCACAGGTACATTTGGGACATTTACTAGGGGGCTTTGGGCTTGGAGTGTCTAGGCTACGCTGTACCCTTTGACCCTCTTGGATAGCCCACCTCCCCAGTACCCCTATTGCTATTACTATCCCTATGAATATCGCTACTCCCATATGGTATCTCCATCTGCTCCTATCCACATTTGCCATTCATCTGTATACAGTGTGGGATTTGCTACAGCCTCCCCAACATTCTCATCAGCTCCATCAGTCATTACTATCATAATCACTACAGCCATAATTCCTATCCAAGCATAGAGTGTCAGCTGCGCTGAATCCTTATACTGTTGTTCTCTTCGAGTCATATTCAATCTTCTTCTTCATCATCCCAATCACTGGCAGGCACTGTGTAAGGTTCCTCCTCCTGGGGTTTGGTTATTATTTGTTTCGTTATCCGGTCTCGGAGCTGTGTTGTCACATACATGCCCAACACAAACATTACCCCTCCGTACACAATCAATCCTATTGTTTCCATTTCTGTTCTCCTTCAATCAAATCCGATGGCATGACTGGTGAGCTCCATGCTTCCCATACACACCATACCATTACTAATACATACACACTTCCTAATATCCATCCAATCATTTTGCTCTCTTCTGTTCCAATACCTTTCCGTGGGCGTAGCTCCACTTCTCCCGAGTATCTTTATGCCGGTGTTCTGCTTGTTCATCCATCTTTTTTAGCTGAGCGTTGAACTGTTTTCTAAGTCCTTCACGCTCTATTGATTCATGTATCTCATACCATAAGTCTTCGTAATGTCCCATAAGCTTTTGTCTCCCAATTCGGCGCTACCACCAATTTTTTCGCTAACTCTCCGAGATGATTTGTGCCTCTCGCACTTCCTCACAACAGTAGAACCAGTCGTCTTTTTTTAATATTACATCTGATCCAGTCCATTGCTTCATAACAGTGGGACTGAACCCAGGTTTTAGTTTACTCTCATGGATCTTCCTCTTAATGAGGAACATCTTATCTTGGTAATACATATGTTCATACTTCAACATTTTACTTCTCCAAGAACTTATTATTCATTGTCTTTGCTAACTGAGCTACATTACTCGTGTCAATTAGATTAGCATCTTTACCATAACATACTTTGAATGCTCTATTGATATCAGTAGCACCATTCTCGATAAAGTAACTGATGATCTTAATACCTCTGTCTCTCATTTTATTTACTTGAGCAGCTGTATGCTTCTCAGCATCTTCTCCTCCATAGTAGTAAGAATTATTTCCAATACCACCACTCCAATAAGGAGCTCCATCAGAGAAGTTTAAGAAGTAAGAATCGATATTGTTAGATCCACTTACGATCAAATCTTGGATAGCTTCAAAGCATAATCCTTCTGGAGTTAATCCACATGGTCTGAAATACTTCATCCACTTTCTGATAGCAGTCATCTTATCTACTTTAGAATCGTAAACAACTACTACTGCTGGCATATCACCTCTCTCAGCAATACTTCCTCTGATTGAAATAGTCACATCAACATTTTGAGTCATTGAAGCAGCTTGTGCAATTGCAACTGCAGATGTTATCGAGTTTTCCCATTTGCTACCAGACATAGAACCTGAAGCATCTATTGAGATATGTAAGTAAGCTGGATTGTATTGACTAACTACTGACTGTGAGAATATTCTCTCTGCTCCGTAACCTAATGAAGCAATCAATCTCTTATCAATCTTACCAGAATCTAATCTAGAATATTTAAGAGTATTTACATCACCTCTAACTTGTAGTTTCTTTCCTAATAACTTACCAAGAACTAGTCCTTTGTTAACGTGATCATCTTCAGCTATTCCATACTCATAACCTAGTTCAATACATCTCTGCTCTCTCTCATATGCATTAGTGAAACCAAAACATCCACTCTCTACAAGTTCTTGAGTCATTTTCTTAATAACTAACATCTGAGTAGCTTTTTGTGTTCTACCCCACTGACCGTAAGTATTAACACCATCACCTACTGACTTCAATTCAGCTCCTGACTTCTCAAGAGTCTTCATTTTCTTAGCATCAGCATTAGTTAATTTACTTTTCTTGATATCACCGTTTAAGAAGTCTTTTTGCTTCTTGATAGCATTATCTAACATCTTTTTCTGTCTGGGAGACATCATCTCTGGTTGAGGTTGATTAGGAGTTAAATTTCCTTGACCTAAGTTAGGTTCACCACCTTCAGCTTTAGAACCATCATCGGATGGAGCATCTCCTCCAGCACATTCCTTAGCATCTCCGTTCTCATCAAAGTCACCCATTACATCTTCTGATTGACCTTCTTCTCCTTCTCCTTCACCATCTTCATTCCCGTCATTAGATTCAACAATGAGGTCATTCTCAACAATGCAGAACATCTCAATAGCTACATCTAAAGCCATCCAAGAAGTTTGCAATCTAGATATGTTTTTAAGATCTAATTCATTCCATATAGCTAGTAAACCAGGAAGAGCATTAAGATCTCTATTCTTATTTGTTATGTTAATCAATCTGAACATGTACGAATCCCAATCTTGAGTTCTATACTCACCCGACTGTAATCCTTTATCAACACTAGAAGAATGAAAATATCTCTCATACAATGCATTGTAATATCCTTTGTAACCAGGAGCAGACTTGAATATATAGTTATCAATCCTACGATCTTCAACTATATTCAACAATTGTCCAACATGATTCTGTATGTAGTGTCTAGCTCTTTCTTTTGCATAAGCTGTGTCAGAATCTTCTTTACAATTCTCTAATCCAAAATACTTGTTAGCAATTCCATCTACAAGTTCATCAGAGAAATGATTCTCCATCGTTTTAAGAGTTTCAAAGTCAGTCAACTTAACGTGACTACCTTCATGTAAAGCTAATCCTACAGTAGAATCAAAGTCTTTCTCATTAATCTTACCTGAGATAACAACTTTCTTTCCATCTGTATAAGATTGGTCATTACTATTGAATTGAACTGGAATACTTTGACCAGTTACAATATTTACAAAGTTACCAATTGCTCTACGGTAACCAGCTAGTTTAAGCAATTCAGCTTCCTTATTCTCATACTTCTCTCCAGTCAATATATCAATATCCTCATCGAATAATGATCCGTTAGACCAGAAGCTTGAATTGTTGTTTTGAAATTTATTCCACATATCTTTTTGTTTTATTAATTAACTCTTTATCTTTACAAGATAAAGATCCCCCTTTTTTATCGATTTCACAACGATTTTCGTGTTTATTTTCGAAAGTTATGAACAATTTAGGCTGCACTTAACAGCTTATAACCTGGATACATTGACAGACTCGTTTGCTGTGCTTGTGTTAGGTTATTAGCCTCAACTATTGATACTCTCCCTACATTCAGGGTTGGACATACTAGGTAAACTGGATACTTTTTCATTTGTTATTATTTATTAATTATTAATCTCTTTATCTTTACAAGATAAAGATCCTCTTTTTATTTCGATTATGCAACAGTTCATACAATTAGTTTCATAAAAGTTATGAACAATTAACAGTTTATACTCTCTAAAGAGAAGTTAGTTTTATCCTCTGTATAAGAAAGCGTGAAACAATCTCTATTCGTACCTTGATCTTGTTCAACTATCAAGTCCCATTCACAGTTACCATCATCTATAACCGACATTAACGTATCATATTGAGTTCCTGCTACAACTACTTCACTACCTTTCTCGATAGTTTCACCTGAGAACTTGCCTGATATATCCTCGTTTAACTTGATAGTAGCTGTTCCTTGTAAATTTTCTGTGCCTTGTAGGTCTTTGTTTGTGTAAAATTTCATTTGTTATTTATTAATTATTAATCTCTTTATCTTTACAAGATAAAGATCCCCTTTTTATTCCAGACTAGCAACTTTTTTAACATTTATTTTAATAAAAGTTATGAACAATAAGTAATAAAAAAAAGGCTCTTGGTGGGTTAAAACATCTTTATCATAGTGAGGATCTTTAACCATAACATCCTATACCACGTGAAGGTGGCCTTTTGTCATAGGACTAAATTTATTCTGAATCGTAACTCTTATCTCCTTTTTTAAGATACTTTACCAATTCTGCACATTTCTCATATTCTTCTAACTCACAGAAGTAATCAATCATATCATCCACTGCTTTCTTCTCATATTCTTTCGTTGGATATAAATTCATAACATTATCTGTAATAAGTGCATTGTATGCCTCATACATTAAGAAACCTTCCATTCCATTCAATTTCTTTATTATATCTGATAATCTCATAGGCTCTCCACCTCTATTCCAATCCATCATATTAGTTTACCGTTTTCAATACTATAAATATCTTATTGAATTCTTCTTCTGACATTTGCTTCATTGCAATAAATTTTGCTTTAGCTTCTGGTAATGATGTTGCTTCTATCTTAAATACTACATCAGTACTATTCGACTTCAATACCAATGCATAGTTTGCAGGCATTAGAGTACTCCTACAAATCTAGATGCTGATACTGCTTTGACTTCAAAATCATTCATTCCTACTCCTAGTTCTTTGGTAGTAACTACCTCTGCATCCGTTACCGATACAGCTTCTACTAAATAGTATTCTGATTTCTTGACTAACTTGATTCCACTTTTTCCTGTTGGAACTTCTTCCGTAAATTGTACTCTTACATTGTAATACATAACTTTCTCCTATTTTTAATAATACCTTCGTTTTTCTTTACTTCTACTTAGTTGAGCTAATAATCGCTCGCATACCTCTAGAGTGATCTCATCAGCATAATACATATCATATATCAATCTACTCATTATTTACTCATATTAAAACCAATCATCAAAGATATTCTAGCTCCTGAATTGTAATCATAATCTTCATTATATTCTACACCAGTATCTTCGTTGTAAGTATTAATATTACCTGATAAATTTCTTCCTGGCATAAATACTAAATTTACTGGTAGATTAAGACTACCTGATTTGAAGTTATATCCTATACCAAATACCATACCAATTCCTGATAGTGATAAGTTTGGACCTACTCCAAATTCTAATCCATTAGCTGTTCTTGCTCCAATTACTGATGTTGCTGATGGTAAGAACATTCCTTGTTCCATTCCTGCTACTAATACAATCCACTCTACTATACCTACAACATCTCCACCTCCATCAGCAAATCTAGATTCCCATTGCCATCCATATTGTGTTGTGAATGCTGATCCTGTGCTTCCATGTTTACCATCTCTATCATCATCAAAATCAAAGCCATCATGTAAGAAGTCTGCTACTGGTCCTGCTCCTATAAAGGTTAATCCTAATCTTGGTCCTGCTAATTTTTCTATCTGTGCTTGTGTAGATATTGCACCTACCATCATTATCATAGTAATGAAGAGTGCTAATAGTATTTGTTTATTTTCTTTGTAATTCATTATTTTACTCTTATATATTTTTTGTTATTTTTAATGTACATCTGACCTATAGTTATATTAGTTACTTCTTTTCCTAATAGGTTATAAATCTTATTATCATCAACTCTATTAAATGTTAGTTCATTTATTGAAGTTGTAATCATATTAAGTAATACCCATGTGTATGTATTCTGATCAAATATTAACCATTCTTCCATGCTACATATTTCTAATACTCCATTTTCGTAAATATAAATATCATAACCAACTTTAATAGTGTCTGTTGTTACAATTTGTCCAAAATATGCATTTATACCATCTCCTACATAACACATATCTGAATTACATACTTGCCATGATACTGTCATTGAATCAGGATTATGTATTATTCCTGATGTGTCAAGACCTACAAATAATCCTTGACCTTGATCTGTCCAATATGTTATTGAATCACAGCAAAAATATGGTGCTGGTTGTTGTGCTTGTGTTTGTAGTCCAAGCAAGACTAATGCTACTAATAAAATTTTCTTCATTTCTTTCTCTTAAATTCCTCCATTGCCTCCGCATGGATTTTTTACCATTAAATAATAACAATTATAACATAGCAATCTCAAATTACTCTGCTTATGGTTTGTCGTGTCACCATCTATATGATCCAATAATAATGGTACGGTGTAGTCTGTAATTCTTTTCTCTTCGAACCCACAATTACTACACTTTTCCTCTATTATACATTCTCTAAGTATTCTACGCTTCAATCTACTTGGAGGATAAGTTGGATGATCTCCTTCTAATATTTCATCTAATGGATACTTTGCACCCTCACCCTTATTGAGTTTGGATATACCTTTACCAGATTGATTCTTGTGCATTTCGAATAATGTTATATCATTCTTCTTGTACAGTTTTGCATACTTTTTATATGTATCGTAACTGACTCTCAAATATCTTGCTGCTTCTGCATTGGAGTTGGTTGCAACCATTGCTGCTTCTACTTGTGCTTGCATTAATGGCATTATTTCAATCCTCTTTTGATAGATGCATCTGATATTAATTCTGACATTCTATTCCAATCATCCTTCTTACCAATTAAATCATGTACTTTTGTCGCAAGTCCTAATTCTAGTACCAATCCATCTACACCTTTCGTGTACCAATCATATACTGCTTGCATACCCTCTCGTCTATACATTCCTATAATTTGATCATTATCTATATGTCGTCTGTGAAATCCCATTATCTATATCCAAGGTTTCTTATTGCAATCACAATCGCATTTATATCTTTCACTACGACCAGTGGAGTATCCCCACTTATACATGCAATATAGCAATATTAATCCTAATACTGTTTCCATATTTATTTAATTATGTAATTAATGTGGATATTATCCCACGTTGTTGTTTGATACCAATTCATCTTGCTTCTACCGTTTTCCGTTTATTAGAACATCTTGCATGTAATTTTCTAGTCAATTCTTTACAACCTCTTTTATCAGAAAATAACTTACTAAAATTCCAGATATAGTTATATGCTGCAAAAGTATGAGTTGAGTTCAAACAACTATCTATTACTTGTATTGCTTTTTTATACGCTTCTTTCATATTAGGTATAATATAAGGAATTTATTCCATACTAGCAACTGTTTTAGTAAATTTTTCTTTGATTATGTTTGCTTCTTGCAATGTGTCGACTGTTTCAGCTTTGATTGGTCTTCCAGATGGTTCATCCATAATATATACAATATATTGATTTTGAACTTCTTTTACTATAACTTTCATAGGTTCTCTCCTATTTCTTTAATTGACTTCTTAATTGATCTCGTTTTGATTGAAGTCTTTTCAATTCTTCTTCATTCTCTCGGATCTTCTTGGTTTTCATTCTTTTATCAATCTTATTGATCTCGTTGAGCTTCTCCAACCTTACTTTATTTCTACCGTTTCGTTTGCTCATCCTTCTTTGTTCACTTTTCTTTCTGATGGTTTTCTGGGAAACAATTTATCTTCTGACATTCCTTTCAGTCCATTTACTTGAACACTGGTTTTAAGTAATTTACCTGAGTTCTTTTTTAGTTTTTGATATACTGCCTTTGGAATTGATACATTTGCATATCCTGATTTGGCTGCAGTCTTTAATAATGAAGACATGTTAGCTTTTTTAGTTCCATCTAGTGCGAATTTACCAATAATCTTTTTGAATGCAGAATCATTACCTACATATAAAACTTTATCTACGCTATTAGACATATCAACCATTACTAGTGCAAAGAAATCATTACCATATCCATAATCTGGATCAATATTATGTGCTGGAGTAATTCCTGCTACTAATGTATCACCATGATAGCTGTACTTGTCATACTCTCTATCATCATCCGCTTCAGTTACTACACTTTCTTTATGTAGTTTCATTGCTTTTGCAACATCCTTAGTAAATGTTTTAAGATGTTTGTCAGCTGATTTCATGTAGCTATAATATTCCTTATCTGCTGTTACATTATTTGTACCAGGTGTTCCAGCATCTTGTACAAGTTCAACTGCTGCAAATAAATGATCTACTAAATCATCATACTTATCATCGTTATCAACATTCCAATCTTCCCAGTCTTGTGATAGTTTATATAATTTATCTTCACCACTTTTTGAAGTAACAGCTCTAGATCGTTGAAATAGTTTATTTAATACTCGATCTTTAGCTTCAGTTAAGATGCCTTCTCGTATTATGCCTTCCTTAATACCTAAATCTTTAATGGCGCGTCTTAGACCTGGATTTCTTGGTATATTACCTCTAACCTTTCCTTTACTACTAATCCACATAGAATCACCACCACCTTTGAAATCAAATCGTGTTTCATCTCTACCTTCGGACTCTACATTATTCCAGTTAAATGCACTCTCGATAACATCCCTAGCCCTATCATAATCAAATCTTTCAGTTAATTTACTTTTACCTACTTGTAAATCTTCTTCGATCGCTTTTTCAACTGCGCCAGGTTGAGTAGGGCTAAGTTTATCAAAATCAACACCATAAGCTGAATCTCCCATCACTGCAGATGCAAGAAAATCTCGAAGGTTTTCTTTATTAGGATTTTCTAACATATTTCCCAATGCTTCCCTTGTTTCATCATCATCAAATTTATCACCATTTATCATCTTACCCAATGCTTGGGCGTCCAATTTGAAGCCAGTTTCCTTCTCTAACTGATTTGTGACGTCAGCCATTGCTTGTTTTTGCTTGTCAATATCAGGATCAATAAACGCCATTGCTTGATCCCCGATGTGTTGAAATTGATCTCTTGCTTTAATATTTGCTATATTATTTGCAAGTCTAGCAGTTTTTTTCCTTTGGATGCGTTCTTGTTCTCTATCCTTATATGCTTGATCTTTTGCATCCTGTTGTGCTGCATCTTTTTGTTTTCCAGTCATAGGAGCTTCTTTCTCACCGCTCGCTACACCCTTTGCATATTTACTATTTGGATTCACTTTTATATATGCTTGTTTAGCTTTTGCACCTAAATCCGAGAACCAATTTTCATTAGTTATTTGATTGAATCTTTCTTTCAATTGATTCATTTGCTCATCAGTTGCTTGGATTGTACCTTCGTTAGCTCTCTTCATTAGATCTGCTATCTTCAATAAAGTTTCTTTGTCCTTTTTAGACAACATCTTCATTTGTTTATCTCTAGCAATCTTCTTCAGTGAATCACCATATGCTTTTGTAGATTCGTTAGCTGATTTATCTTCAAATTTTAAATAAGCATTTACCATGTCAGCACCAGCTGCACCTCTATGTGTCTTTATATCTGGCTTTACTGCATGTTTAAATGCTTGTACTACTCCTTCAACACTAAATTTTCTACCATTATTAGCTTCAAAATTCTTCCCATCTTTTATAAAATAAAGTTTGCCATAGCTAATCTTTTGACCTTTTTTCATAGCTTCAAGTCTTGTTCTAAGGTTAACTCTAAAATTTCTTGCTCGTTGAGAATAGTCTTCAGTAATAGACTCATAAGGTTTATATTTAGCTTCAACAATTCCTGTAGATTCATTTACTTCAGTCTTAACTGATTCTTCTTGATAGTCTACTGGTTCTATCTGTAAAGCTGAGTTGAATTCAACTTCTGCCTTCTTTACAATATAATGTAATTTAATAAGAGCTTTTTTTAATTTCTCTCGTTGCTTTGTATCCTTAGTAGATACAAACTTCTTTTGAAGTTGTTGCTGTTTAAGCTGTAAGTCTTGATAGTTTTCTATAGCTTTACGGAATTTAGAGCTCATGAATCTTTCTTCAACGAACTTAACTTCTTCCATCACTATTTTTTTTAGTATTTTTTGTGTGATCATTTTAATGCATCCAATTTCTTAACAAAGTCTTGAGCTGTTTTCAATACTTTTTTATAGTTGTCTTCTCGAGTTGGTTCCTGATGGAATCTTGCTTTCTCTAAATCTTTATGAAGTTTTATTGGCAGTACAGCAATAGTCTTTCTACCTCTGAATCTTCCTTTAATTTTTGACAACTTCCCCATTAATTTTTTCATATCATCTGAGAATTTTCTCCATGCTTTAGCTTTAGTCATATCATCATAATCATATTCATACATACCAGCTACATCTAATGCATCTTCAGCTGTTCCATCTGCCCAATTGTAAAAATTGTTAACATAATCAAATACATATGCTCTTGTCTCATCTGTAGTAACCCACCCTTCATGTAAATATTTTAATGATATCATTATCTTCCCTTATTTCTTATTATACTACTTAATTACTTTCGCGATCGAAAAAAACAATAATGCGTTGTATGTTCTATATTGAGTTGGATATTCCCCTCTGTCCTGAACCAGTCTACTTGTTTTCTTTGGTATAGTAACAAGGAATCTAGGTTTTTTGGAAATAGGATTTGGCCATTTCATCTTCTTATATTCGGCCAGGATTTTATTCAATCCTTTATCTTCCAGCAAAGCTTTTTCACATTCATCTAAATACTTTTTAGTTTGAGAAGCATCTGCCTTATTTCCATCCTGGTGCCATTCTGGTATAGACATCGTAAGAGGAAAAGAAAGATTCATCCAAGTGTAATCAAATTCTGGCTCTTTCATATCTTCACACTTAAGGTAAACACCTCCATTTTCAGGATTATATTTATATACCCTGATTTTGATGTTTTTTATCTTCTTATACATTTTCATAGCTAACTTTTGATATTCGACTTCCTCAGCATCGTTCTTGTTAGCTTTTCTACCTTCGTTTAATATGTCTTTTAATTTAATCATCTTCATTATCTTCTTGGTTGTGATGATAGACCGTATCCTATTCTTCCTGTATCAGCTTTACTTCCGTAATGATCTGATTGTCCTTTTACTTCTTTCTCAAATGCTGCTTTAGCTCCTACTTCATTCTTTTTGATTGATGATTTCATCTTCTTCCAAAATTCTAGTAAGTGATCGTTTGTGAAGTCTTTCCATACCACTGGCTTTCCTTTGAACTTGAATGGCTTACTACTATCTACAGTTGCATTACCAGTTCTTTTTTTATCATAGTAACTGTAGTTGTAGTATGTATGATTACCAGATTTATTAAAACTTACACCTAGTTGTCCACCCCAATTCCTTGCATGTTCCCATTTGAAACCAAATCCACCTTCACCAGATCCAAATCTAAATTCAGAGTAATCGAAGTTTGACCCATAATCATCCTTAAACTTAACCATCTTCTTGATTTCATCAGCTATCTTCTTGACAGTAGAATTATCAAACATCTTAGAGTCATCGAATCGTTCAATTAATATGTCTTTGAGTTTAATCATAATCTTCTCGGTTGTCTACTTCAATGTTACTGGGACGTTCCCGTCACCCTTCTGAGTTTGTATCGTTGCAAACACAAACCTCCTGTTCACTTCCATTCCAGCCTCATTGCCTTTATTAACTAGATCTATTGTTCCGTATCTATTAGTGTTTCCTTTTTTGTCTACATACATGCCACCTTGTGATGGTGATGCTGACCAAGGTAATTTATCACCACCCTTTAACGCTCTTACTGCTACGGACTTAGGGTTTACCTTGTATACTTGAAACACAACATCGCTAAACTTTTGAATTGATAGTTTGTAGTATGATCTGTTTGCACTCAATATAGCAGGTTCTTGGTTTACAATAAACTTTTGCCCTACCTTCAATTCGCCTACATTTATATTTTTTGCTTCGTTTAGTATGTCTTTTAACTTAATCATTGTTACCCTACCTTGATAAGTTTATGTGTTTGTGTAGCCATCCAATCATTACCAGATAATCCAGCTTGTTTTGCAGCTTTTTTGATTGCTTCTACAGTAGATCTTGCTTTTACCGTGTATGTATTCTTCTTTCTTAACTCAACACCTCCTAAGTTCATATCTGAGAATGACATTTTCCAAGTTGCAAAAGCTTCATTCAGACTGAATGCTGTTTCATGCAATTCATCCAAATTTGATGCTACTGGTTCTTCGTTCATTGGAGTTGCATTGGTAACTGGATTCCATTTCATTTTCATAAGTTTAGAAGAAGGTAATTCTCCTAACATATGTTCTGAAAGCATGTCTTTCAATTTTGTTTTAGATTTTTTCATTTATTCCTCTTAGTATTGTTCCCATTTACCTCTGCTCGAAGTATAACGGTAAGTTATGCTGTATCCATTTGATCCACTTGGGTGTTGATAGCCGTATGATAATCCAATAACCATTACAAGATCTTGCCCTGACATTACTTCTGCTAATAAAGTTGTCTCTAGGTTTATAGATTTGAACATTGGTGCCATTGCTCCTAACGTCTTTGGATCTATCTTTATTTTAGTTTTTGATTCACCTCTACCACCATCAAATGCTTTATCTACTACTGCACGGTAATCGGCTTTGGTATTCAATCCAAGCTCTAACATTTTTTTCCACATGATTTTTGATGCAGATTTTGCATCTGGAACTTTAGCTTCTGTTAAGTGCTTGTTTCTCCATTCTCTCGGAGACATATCGAATTTATTATCTTTCATTATTTTTTCCCATACATTTTAGCCATTCTAACAGCCATATTAGTGAATAGAGCTTCGATTGCTTCCCTATTGACATCAGCTTTTACTAGAGCTTTTGTAAGATCTACCATTGCTTTGTCTACTTTTTGATATTTTGCTTTTGGAAAGTTTGGATCATTGTATCCTGTAAGTTCTTGGATTGGATCCTTTTGAGTTACTGGATTCCATTTCATTTTCATAAGTTTGGAAGAAGGTAATTCTCCTAACATGTGTTCGCTAATTAAGTTTTTTAGTTTCATATTATAATATCTTTCCTAATTTGGATTTATTGAATAGTTTTTGTATATCGCTCCAAAGTCTCAATTCTCTATCAACACCACCTATCTTTTCAAAAGCATCAGTATCTTTCTTTTTCTTTATATCTTGTAGTGTGCTTACTATTCCACCAAATTCAATATTGTCTGATAATTCGTAGTATTGTTGTTTTAGATCGTAGTAAGAGTTTCCTTCGTTTAGGCTTTTAGATTGCCATTCTTTGATGTCGAACTTTTCACTTACGCCGTAAGTGAAATCTTTATCATTTGTTTTTGCCATGTTTTTATCCCTTGAATAATTGTTTTTTACCACCTTCATAAACGTAAGCATGACCTTCTGCTATCAACTGTTCATTGATATTGATGGTTTTACCTTCTTCGTCCATAATAAATATCTCTCCAAGAACCCTTCCATACTTTCCTAAACCGTAAGATTTAAGACGGAAATATCCTGGTTTTGCACTTACCTTTTCAAGTAGTTCTTTGTTTCTAGCTTTTGCTGCTAGACCCATTTTCTTCTCATCCAGATCTCTCGTACGAGATTCCCACGTGTCAATTCCTTTATACCTGATTCTTTTTTTGAACCAAATATCAAACCCGACATCAATAAGAGCATCAATGGTATCACCATCAACAACTCTATCTAACTTTGCTCTGTATATGTACTTTTCCATATATATAAATATCTCGTTTACTTAATTACCTTCGCTTTTAATCTAACTTTTGGATACTTTTTCATACGATTCTCTACCGCTCTAACATTCTTAGGAGAGTCATCCATGAAGTATACCGTATCATATCCCTTGTTAACCTGCTTCTCTATCCAATCCGCTTTCAGTTCTGGATTACCTCCACCCAATGGAACAACGTATGCATCTATTCCAACTGATTTTAGAAAGTGTGTCACTGGTGCACCTAACCTTCTTGCTGTCAATATAGTTACTTTTCTAGAACCTTTAGATTCTTTCTGTGCTTTGTTTAATTGTTTCATTAACAATTCAGCATTCTTTTTTATCAATTGTCCGTTCCGTATTGGCTTATCAAAATCGGAAAAGTCATATTCTTCACCTGATTTTAACTTATCTTTGAAGAACTCAGCTGCATCTAACTTTCGTACACTTTTTCCTTGACGCTTTACATATACCCACCCATCAGTCTTTGCTATTGTATCATCAAAGTCAAATACACTGAGTACTTTAGATTCACGTAGTATGTTAGTCAGTTTAATCATTTTATATAATATACGAAATTTTTATTAATCCAGCAACGTTTTCTTATGATAAAGTGTCACCATTTCGTCTAACCATTGTTTTCTTTCTGTACACTTACAACTATCCAATCCGAATGCAGTCTTAAATCTTTCTTCAGTTATCCCAAACTTGTTGAGTACATTTTCCACGACAGTTCCAAGTCCCACCGGTTTATTGAATACGTTTTTATTTTCCATTTCTCTAATCAGTAGAGTTTTATTTATCTGTGAATTCTTTTTAGTTACCATTTTCTACAACTCCAATATCTTGCTTTATGTTTAGGTCCTGGAGTGTCGCAATTATGTCTTGCTCTAAACGATTTCTTTGCTCCTGGATTGTCTTTCTTTATACTCATTCCTTTTTGTCCAAAGTTTACTTTGACAACATTTCCTTTAGGATTAGTAACGTATACTTTAAACTTTTTAACATCACCTTGCATTGGCTTGCCAAGTTTAACCTTACGTCCTTGATAATCTGCCTCATTTATATCAGGTTTATATTCCTTCATAAATTGTACAAATTCTTTAATATCATGGTAGTTTTCTACAGTGTATTGTTCAGCATTTATCTTCTGGCCAGCTTTAACTGCGTCTTTATGTGCTTTAGAGTTTTTATGAGCAGGTTTTTCACCACGAGCCTTTTTAGCTCTAATATTATGCCAAAGACCTTTATTTTCCTCTACATTAGTTTTTTTAGGTATTCTCATTCTCATGGATGATTTACCGTTTATTAGTAGATCACCTTTTTCACTCCAACTAATTGTTTTCACAACTACTTTTTTATTTTTGAATTTACCCATCAATACTGTATCACCTATCTCTATAGGTAATGATATTGCTTCTTGTATCATTTTTTTAATATTCATAGATACCTCTTCCAATTCTTTTCTGCTTGGTTTGCAGCTTTTTCATATTTATTATTTTTATATCCTTTTACTCTTGCAGCCATTACTTTTTTCTCATCTTGCGTTGCGTGAGTATATTCATGTAGCAGCGCTTGAATAACCAACTTCTCATTTTTAAGTGCTACTTTGTATAAATATATTGTATTATTCTTCCAATCATATTCTGCATGTTCATTCTCTCCTCCAGGATGGTCTTCTATTCCACTATGGAAAGCTAACACATTATTGTGTATTTCTACTTTTGGTGTTCCTTTTTTAGCTCTACCCAAATCTTTAACAATTTGAGGATATGCTCTATCGACAATACTTTGGATCTCTTGTTTATTCAATCCCTCCAATAATATATCCTTTAACTTAATCATCTAATATCTTATTATATTAGACGACTCATTCTTCCTACTGGCACACGAATTCTTACCAGTTTTGTATGGTGTTGGATGAGTTCCTCCTTTAGGATGTGAATGTCCACATTTATGACAACATCCTGATTCACCTTTTTTTAATCTTTCTTCAACTGGTTTAGCATCATTGAATGCTTGATCCAACTGAACATCAGTGTTTTCTTTAGCCATTTGAACTTTAAGTCTTAAAGCATTTACAATCTTCATAGCTGTCTTGTAGTATTTCTTATCTAATTTTAACGCTGTTAAAGTTACAGATAATCTATTCATCTGGAATCCCTTAACTCCAGCTTTTTCTAATGCACCTTTCAATTGATTAGGTTTGAAGTTTGCTTTGGTTTGTATACCAATCATACTTTCAGTTAATTTGCCTTCTGAATATACAGCTTTGCCTCTATGTCTTTCTTTCGTTTTCTGCAGATCTGCTACTCTCATAGGTTGAAAACTTCTACTTCCATCGAAACTTACGTAAGCTGCTTGACCTTTGACTTTATTAACTAATCCCAGTTCATCATAAGCAGATCGAATCCAATCACCCTTTTTGATTTCATTCACTTGTTTAGCTTCATAAGTTTTATCAATACTAGGATGGTATCCTAACCATACGTGCTTTACATCACCATATGATTCTCCATGTTTATTGAAATCTTCTGCAGGTGTATCTGCTCCTCTAAGCTCTGCTGGAACAATCTTATCTGGTGTGTCGTACCAATATGCTACATCATATCCGCCATCATCTTTCCACTTCACAATCAACCCTCGCTCATGCTCTGTTGTATCTGCTTGCAGAACAATTTCTTTTCCTTTTGGTATTGTTATCCTATCACCAAGACCTTTATCATTTGGTGGTAAGTCATCTTCAGTTAATTTGCCTTCTTTAACATGAGTCATATTGTTATCCTTCTTCCAAGCTTTCTTATCAAATATTAAATCATCCTTAACCATCATTACCATTAAAGCTCTACCAAATTTGAGTTTATCTTTAATATGTTTGAAGTCTTTACTATGTTTGTATGCCCATTTATACCATAATGCTGATAGAGTCATAAACATTTTACTACCATTACCACCATGCTTTACCATATCTTTCTTAAACTGACTCCTATTTTTATATGCATGTTTTTTAAAGTCTCGATATGCAAACTCATTTGGAGTATCCATTGGGATTGGTCTACCTTCGTTTACATTCTCTTTTATTTCTTTCATAATGCTCTCCATATTCCTACCAACGTGCTCAGTAGACCTTCATCCTGGTCTGCTATTCCTTTCTGAATCTTGTTCATTGTATATAATTGCTGTTTTGCTGTTGATGAGCCATCATGACCTACACCAACTACTACCTTTCCAGATCCTTTTTCTTTATATATTCTAACTGCATCTGGTCCTGCATCAGCGTCAGTGTTAATAGCCATATATTTATATCCTTCTTTATCTTTAATATCAGAACTTGGTATAGTTTTTTGATTTGAATGTGCTATTGATATGAGATCTGATAGCTCATCTTTAAACTTATGTAGAGCTTTCCCAGAAAGTTCTATCCAACTTCCTTTTGCAATTTCACCACTTGCCTCTAATAT
>Ga0209337_1001632_pt1 | contig 16882 bp, 21 predicted proteins | sample LinPmetageLP53_FD_184044 | JGI IMG/M metagenome (GOLD analysis project Ga0209337, IMG submission 184044) | Marine viral communities from the Pacific Ocean - LP-53 (SPAdes) (version 2) | ecosystem: Environmental > Aquatic > Marine > Oceanic | place: Pacific Ocean | collected 2010-02-08
TCCATTATCGTGAATGCCAATCTATAGCTTTTTTAACATCATCTGTTTTTAAATCAAGGTTGCCATCAAAATCTGCTTTCCATACTTTTACTTTCTTCCCATTTTTAAATAAAACTACGCTTGGGAAATTTCTAAGTCTTAATTTTCGTACAGTATTTGGCACATTTGCACTCGGAAGTATCATCATTTGTGTTCCCATGTATGCTGAGTCACCTTCTACAATATATTTTCCTATATAAAAGTTTTGTTTAGAATTTTCCGACCATTGAGCAGTATACCTAACTAACCACATTCCCGAAAAAATTGCTCCGTAATGATTCTGATCATTCACTTGTTGTTGCCCAAAGGCTAATGATAATAAAAGCAATAATTTCATCTGACTTTAATCCTTAAATCAATTACTTGCTGTTTTAATATACTTATTTCCTGTTGCAGTTCTTCCATTGTCTCAAATATCTCGTCGTTATCGTTTTGTAATTGAGAGATCTGTTGCTTATATTGTTCGTACGAGGGACTCCAGTTGAAATCACTAATTCCTTTACTTGGATATTCTTGAGAAAATAGCGATAAAGGCACGGGTAATTCTTTGGCTTCCTGTATATCTTTTTGAAGGGCATACCACATTCCGATAAGGCTCGAAAGTCCGGTTATAAGAAAAATTATACTTTGCAAACTAAGGGTGAATTTAGACCCTAATATCTTTTCTTCGCTTATTTCTTTACTCATTTGCTTGATACGCTTGGTTTTTTAATTTCTATTGTTTCCATCATGCCATGTTTAACACACCAATGCTTACTACCACTTCTTATATCGTCTGATATATAAACATGCGTTACTTCTTTGTTATCTAAAATATGATTATGCATAGTATTTGGAACACATGACATCAAGAATAATAAAGGTAAATATTTCATCAATTCTTTTTCCTATCATTTTGAGGTACGTTGCCTGTATGTGTTTCTCCACGTTCTACTGTAGGAGTTATCCTTGTTGGCTCACCACCTCTACTACTTCTACTACTACCACTACTATTAGGTCTTTGATTGTTAAAAGTATCAGTATGCCTACCATAATCATAATAATGTTGATTAGGGTAAGGTCTGTAGATTGTTCTCGTATTAAAATACATTCTATTATAATCTACTTTTTCAGCAGGTTTTCCATCCGTTAGTTCAACAACTGCCAAGCCTAAACAGAATCCTACAAATGTCCACATGAATGCCTTACCCACAGTTGCACTTCTTTTCAAGTTCTTCTACCTTTGAACTAAGCTCTTGTACTGCTTTTATAAGAGGTGCTACAAATTGAATGTAATCAGCTCCAAGTTTATCTTGGTCTTCTGTTTTAATTCCAGCAAAATCTTCGTTACCTGAATCTTTTAAAACAGTTAAAACTTCTTGAGCTATAATACCATATCTTTTTTTACCATCATCTTTATTTTTTTTATAGTCATACTTAACTGGTCTTATTTTATTAATAAAACTGAGTCCTAAATCTGTATCTTCTACATTCTTTTTAAATCTTGCATCAGATGTATTAATAGTACCATTAGCGTATATTACAGCATCTCCATTGTGAGACATGTAAACTCTTGTAATATTTTCATTTCCAATCGTAGCCATATTATCACCTTTTCCGTCTGCTTCATATCCAATTGCTATTTGATTAGTTGGGGTTGCTGAACTTGCCCTTGAATCACGACCAACAAAAGTACAATTATCTGCATTGGTAACATTATTACTTGAACCATCTTGTCTACATGCTTGACGACCTATCGCAACAGTACTATTTCCGTCAACATTATACTCTAAAGCATCTGCGCCAATAGCTACATTAGAAGCTGCCGTTGTAGCTGATAATAAGGCATCTTGACCAACAGCAACATTTTCGGCTGCTGTAGTAAAAGCAGTCATTACACCTTTTCCTATTCCAACATTTCCGTCTCCTGTACTACTACCATTTCCAAGCATAGCATCTAATCCGACTGCTACATTGTGGTTACAATCAGAACCAGCAACTCCTCCAAATGCATCTTTACCAACAACAACATTACCATCGCCAGAAACAATAACATCAGCAGCACCAGCACCTATATATACATTACTTGAACCACCAGTAGTAGCATCACCTGCTTGAAAACCTATTATAACATTACTTCCACCAGCATTTAGTTGCACACCAGCTTGACTTCCCAATACTGTGTTATTATCTCCAGTAGTTAAATTAGTCAAGTTATTATATCCAATAGCTACATTGTCATTTGCAACATTTGCTCCTATGCTATCCATTACAAAACTTCCAATACCTATATTTCTATGAGAAGTTGTTGCACTTGAATCTTTCATAGTTTGCCAACCGATTGCAACATTATGAGTTAATTCAGTTGCTGTGTTTAAAGCTTCATATCCAATAGCTGTATTTCTACCACCACTTGTAATATTTGCCCCAGCTTGCCATCCAACTGCAACTGTTCCTTCAGCACCATCAGCGTTTATATCTAATCCAGCTCCCGAACCTACAAGAACACAACGGCTTGTGCCAGTCATATTTACACCTGCACTATCGCCAATAGCTATGTTCTCATCTCCACTTGTTAATGAACCTAACGCATTTGTACCCATAGCAATATTAAAATGTCCACCATCTACTATTGCATCACCAGCTTGATAACCAATTAAAACATTTTGGTCAGCAGTAGTTATTAATTGACCAGCACCATGACCAAAAAGTGTATTGTAATTTGCTCCAGATGCAAGAGCTATTCCAGCATCTTCACCAAATGCAGTATTACTTGTTGCTCCAGAAGCGTGAGCAGACATAATAGAACCATTAGCATTAATACGCATTCTTTCTGCTGTATTTGTATAAAAAATAAGTGGTGTATTTTCTGCGTTATATACAATAGCTGCTTCTGCTGCATTAACACCTACTAATAAACCATCACCACTTGTTGCACCAGTTCCGTCTTGTGTGAGTTGAATATAAGAAGTAGAACCAGCACCTGCATTATGTATGTGAATTGGCTGTTGAGGTGCGTTTAAACCAATTCCGACTTTGCCATCCGCCTTCATTCTTAATATTTCATCTCCTGTTGCACCTGCAGAATTAAATACTATATCATTATAATACTGCACAGAAGTGCTTCCAATCACAATATTATTAGCAGAGGTGTCTGTACCAATCAATGTTCCAAAGTTAGTATTATCTGTTGTACCATTAATATTTGTACCATCACCCATTACAATATTACCAGTCATCGTTCCACCAGCTTTTGGTAGAGCTGCACCAGCAGTCGTTGTTGTGCTTGTTAAGATCGCATCTCTGGTAGCAATATCTATTCCATCAATAGTTGAATTAGTAGTAACTGCTCCACTAAAAGCAGTTGCCCCAAAGCTATTTGATGCAGCAGTTGAGGTTATCCCAGCAGCTGCTGTTATTCCACCACCATCTGCTATTGTTATTGCATCATCACCATCGGTGTATTCTATTAAAGGTGTTTTGATAGAGGTTGCAAAAGAACTTGAGCCTGTAGCAGTAATTGCTCCAGAACCTATTGTTCCAAGTGTGGCTATATTCTTAGATCCATCTAAAACTACTGCTTTTGAAGCAGCAGCCGTTCCTGCTGTTATTCCATCTATCATTTCTAATTCAGCTTCTGCTATTGCTGCACTTCCAATAGTGATTGTGCCTGTAAAAGTTGGATTCGCAATAGGCGATTTTGTATCTATCTGCGTTTGTATTGCTGAAGTAACTCCATCAACATAATTTAATTCTGTGGTTGTTAAGCTTGCACCATCAAGGATTTCTAACTCGGCTTCTGTGATAACTGCACTTCCGATAGTTAAGCCAGTTGCTGTAATAACTCCTGCTGATAAAGTTCCACTTGTTGAAAGTGCTTCATTTCCGAAATCTATCGCATTACTACTGTCAGTTATTGAACCATTAGCTAAAGTTAAATTGCCAATCGTAGAGCCAGTTGCTGCAGATATTGTACTTGTAAAAGTTGAAGCATCGTCTGCTGTTAAAGCACCGACTCTTAAAGGAACATGATCTGTTATCGTAACATTCCCCGAAGTTGTTCCTGCTTCAGTTGCAGCCTTAATTGCTGCGAAAGTATCAGCGGATTCATCCCAGATAAAAGCCATATTCTGCGTATTGGTACTTGAGCCATCGCCCCTGGTAAATACAATCCCTTGATCGTAAGCACTTCCTGTATATGCTTGTCCTAATTTTATTAAAGTATCTCCAATAGTTAGCGTACCAGAAGATACTGTCGTGGTTGTTCCAGATACAGTAAGATCTCCTGTTACAGTAAGGTTATCATTAACTATTGTTTCAGAAGTTCCATGACCTATTGATACCGCTGTTCCAGAAATACCAGTTCCGATTGCTACTGATTCACTACTATTTGCAGTATCTATAATTAGATAAGCATCAGAGCCTTGTTTAACTGTTAAAGCAGTTGCAGAATTATCAGATACCGCAATATTAATATCAGTACCATCAGCACTAATGCTATCCAGGGCAATATCCCCTACATTAGTAATGTTTCCATTAGATGCACTTAAACTGTCTACGGTTGTTGCACCAAAGTTAGCTGTGCTTGAACCAATATCAATTGCACCAAATCCGCTTGAAATTGCTCCTACTGCGAGTGTTCCAACTTGGACTATTTGAGTTTGATTAGCATCTACGCCAATTACCGCACTTGAGGCAGTTAAGCCTGTCCCAGCAAATAAAGTAGCTACATCATCAATCTGTCCACGATTCGCTGGGTCACCAGATTCACCTTCATCAGAGAAGGCAATAAAGTCTCCACTTGCAATCGCATCGTCTGTTAATCCTTTAATATCTAATTCTAAAGTAACTGCTGCGGATTCTGAGCCACTATTGGCTACTGTAATACCGCCACCACCACTATCAGCGATTGTTGCTACATAATTTCCTGTGCTATCTGTACCTAAAACAACTGAATTTGCCTGAATGGCAGCAACTCCGCCTTCAGTTATTGTTATATCACCACTTACAGATGCGAATATTGCATCTTCTAAATTCTCAAATGTTATTTTACCAGAGCCATCGTCCGTTGCATCTACCATCGCAATAAAATCTGCATCAGCAATAGTTGTTTCAGTAGTTAATTCATTAAGATCTACTGTGAAAGTTCTATTAGCTGCGATTGTTCCACCACCGCTTAAACCTACGCCAGCCGTTAAAGTAACTGCGGTATGATCAATATGCTCATTAGCTACAAAGCCACTTAAGCTATCGTGTACAATTTCTGAGTCTACTGAATTAAAAGTCATTGTATTTCCAGAGCCTACAGTCACAACACCAGTTCCACCAGTAAGCGTTAAGCTCTCAGAATCTAAATCTATATTCAATGCACCGCCAGAATCCCCAGAGAAGTCTAAATCTTGGGCCGTAACGGTCGAATCTACATACGCCTTGACACTTTGTTGGGTAGGAACTAATGTGGCTGAATCTGAGGACATATTATCCTCATCTACAAAAGCGGTAATAGTTATTGCGCCATCTGATAAACTGCCATATTGCACAGTTCCAGAAGCAACCACATTTCCTGTGACTGCCTGGCTTCCACTATCGATTGTGCCTGTAGTGGTTAAATTTTCGTTACCAAATTGAATTTCTCCTGATCCAGCATTAATTGTAAGGTCGCCTGCTGTGGTCGCTATTGTGCCAGCATCAGAGAATGTAATATCCCCTTCGAGAAATAAATCTTGCCATGCGTAAGTCGCACTACCTATATCATAAGTGTCATCTGTCGCTGGTATAAGATTGGAATCGATAGACCCAGTAATCGTTACTGTGTCACCACTAGCATCGCCTAAATCTACGTTACCACTAAGGATTATGTTTGCGGCAGTAACATTGCCAGTAGCAACAATGTGCCTAAATCCTGTTATATCTTTGTTAGAATCAACAACAACCGCCTTACTCGCTGCGACTGTTCCTGCTGTTACATCGGTTGAATTTGCTCTGGATACTGCGCTGTCAATTTGCGCTCCAGTGTAATCTGAATTATAATTAGCCATTTATTTTCCCCTGTTAATAGACTTCAATTAAAGAGGATTAGACTACACCTATATTGTCTTACCATCGGCCATAGCTCTGCAATCGGCTTGAGCTTTAAACTCTTTTCCTGGCCAGCCATTCCCCTTTAGCTTAAATAAAGGTGCGCCCATTAGCTTCTTTAGATTGGTAGAGCTACAAGCGCATTTAGCCTTTTCATCCACTTTTGTCATGGCTTCAAAGACTTTTTCACATTTTTTACATTGATAATCGTATGTTCTAAACATAATAAGGAATGGGGGATAAATACATACCCCCCATATTGATCTCCTATTCGTAATTAAGAATTAAGGATTCTTAAACTCTTGAATACGGCCTTCAAAGGCTGTTACTGCTCCGTAAAGCATGTCTGAGACAACTTTAGTACCTAAAAAGTCAACAGAATACTCTGATTGAACTCTTGGTTCTAATTGTCTAGCTGCGCTCACAGCGGATGGATGGAAAATATATCCAACTTCCACTCCAGTAGAGGCTGATGACCCCATAACTGTACTGTGCAGAACTGGCATGCCGTAAAGCATTCCGATCTGGCCATTCTTTAAGCCAGATGGGCCTGCACCCATCTTAGAAGCATCTACGAAATCACTAATTCCAAGCATCGCTGTATAAAGCGCTGGTGAAACTATGAAGTGACACTGGTTAGTGTCTACATCCGCTTCCATGAGGGTTTTCATACCGCCACGAATCTCGGCTGCTGTGATTACGTTGTCAGCTGCTAATGCAGTTGAATTCGTAGTAGCTGCTTCGACTTTTGACTCAATAAATGCGTCATATGTCTTAGCTAGAGCGTATCCCATGCCCGCCACTTCTTTTTCAAAAAGTCCAGGTATGGATTGAACCGCTGCTATATCTTCTACTAATTTTGCAGCGTAACGATGCTGGTCGATTGTAAGATCGACTTTTGCATGTGTTGAAGCTGCGTATGTTACTAAAGTTTCTGCTGCTTTCGCTGCATCACTTACTTCTGCCATAGTAGGGATGTGAAACACGTCTCCTCTACCCTTGACTAATCCACTTAGGGATGTATCAACACACTGCTCAAACACAAGATTGCGTTCAAGATATGCGTTAATTCCATCAACCCAAATTTCTGGGATCAGATTCGCAGCGGTGGTCGTGGTGACCGAAGCGCCAGCAAAATTTTCTGATAATGCCATTTTATTTCTACCTTTCTACGCTATTTTTTAGCGTAGCTTGATAAAACCTTACTCCAATTGCTTTGCCTCTCCTCTTTCGTCATATCAGTAAAAGCATTTACCGTTCTATCGGGCATCGGTGTGGAATAAGATTCATTTGTTTTAATTGTTTGATTACTTGATCGAGTTACAAACTTTTGGAGCTTATCTGTCTCCATTCCGATTGCAAATTCACGATCCTCATCAGATAGTTGACTAAGAAGTTCTTTTCGCACAGATTCTTTAATCTGGATTCCTTCTTCTGCCTGAGATTTGTACTCATCTCGTTCAGACTTGTACTTGGTAGCTAGATCCTGCCACTCGTTGTTCTTCTGCATTTCTGCTTCAGCTTTTTCATCGAGTTGACCTTGCAATTCCGTTATCCTTGCTTCAGCTGCCTGCCTCTGTGTTCTGTATTTTTTCGCATCTGCGATTAGCATGTTGACATTTGAGGAAGTGTCATTACTTTCTTGAACATTAGCCTGTTCTTGGGCTTGAGCTGACTGCTCGACTTTTACGTCCGTTTCCATATTTAACTCCTATATGGTGTAAACCTTATACCCCATTCCGTTCTTACGCAACTCTTTCGTAAAGTTTCTGACCACTTGTTCTGCCATTTCTTTACCAATCATTTGTTGCTCATCTGGGGGTATAGGGTTGGTTTTTTTTGTTGTAAATCTTTTTCTCGTTTTCTTTTGATCACCTTGAAAATCCATACGCTCTGCCATAGACCCTTTTCGTGCCTCATCTCCTTCAATTCCGTATGAGAAACCAGTTTTATCTGAATCAATAAATTGGAATGCTTTTTTCATATTTCCTGACAATTTTAAATCAACTTTACCAGAATATTTACCTAGCGCTTGTTTTTGTTTTTTATAAGCAGGCGTATAATCATCAAAAGTATTTCCCTTGTGATCAAGTCCTTTACTAAAGATAGAGCGCTTATGCGCTTTTGCTACACGCTTACCGAGAGCAGTAAAGAAAGACTTGCTAAAATCAAATGCTCTTTCAAGATTAATCATCTGTAATACTGCTCCAAAGTTTGTGGCACTTTAAATGTTCTTCCCTTTTTTGTTGCTTTAGCAGCCATCCCTTGATAAGCTACTTTAGCTTTCTGCTGTATATCCTTATTTTGAGTAGTCGGTGACAATGCAACCCATTGATGTCTACAATTAAATCCGCCACCGTCACGCAATGCGCCTGGATATTTGGCTTCTACTTGATCTTGTGTCATCCCACCTTCTTTCAACATCCGAATACATACTGGTCTGGTCTTAGAGTCCATTGGGCCATTGTATATTAATTTTTGCGTGGGATTTTGCTCTAACTGTAATAAAGTGAGTGATCGTGAGTAGGTTGCCATTGAAGTAGAAATAATCGTATCGACTTGATAGGGTTTTATAGACAAATCTCTTAACAGCATAGCACTAATGTCTTTTCGAGGCATTTTTTGAAGTACCCCTTGCACTAATGATAATCGCACTCTTTCACTAATGTCGGTAGTGTATCTCAAAATAGAGGCTTGCTGCATATTGCGTAATGCGACCAGTTGCGTTTCAGATACCTTGCCAAAAAATATTGCATCATCTAATAACGTGTCAAAACTAATCATTAAACGATTAACTGCTTGTTGCATCTGTAAATCAACCAACCAGTAGTCTACCATAGAGATACCAGCCAAAATAGCAAGTATCTCCTCAGTAGATAACCCCTGCTCTCGTAATTCTTCTACATCTTGGGTAAATTGATCTTGCGCTTCGGTAAGTCTAGCCTCAAAGTCTGCAACTGCACTGTCAATAGATTGAGATAATGGCATTAGCCTTGCAATCTATTTAAAAGCCTATTCTGTTCTGGTTGTGCTTCAGAATCATCTACTTCACTTAATAAGGCTTCTGCATCTTCTGGAAGCATATCAGGATTCTTTAGCATTAGGTATGATTTTCTTGTGGCTAGTTTGTTCTGGAATAACCAGGTGAACATCTCTCGTTCTTCAGATGGTGATAGTATTTGTGGCTCTTCAAAATCTACCAGATACTCATCGTCAAGCCTCTGGCCTGTCTGTACCTCAATAATGCGCTTATCAATTTCAAAGCGCTTATGTTCCCAGGATCTCCAAATATCTTCGATGTTGGCTTGGACTTCGGAGTAGTTATCAATCTCTTGAACCCTCAAGGCTTCTGCTGATTCTGCATTTCCATGAGAGTCTATAAATTTTACACGAAGCTGATTGTTATTGAGAGTAGTCTCAACAAGATACTTAGCACCTAAAATTAAATCGCTGATACTAGCACTTGGCCCAGTAACACCAAAGTTAGCACCTTCTGGAAGATAAAGTATCTTATCAACACCCATAGAAATGCGTGAGCGATCATCTACGCCTGTTACAAACTTCACGCCAATCGCACCCAGTCTGATACATAAGGATATTTCCATCGCTGCTACTGATAAGGCTAGGTCTGCTCTCACTACATCTTCAGCGCCACCTACAAAGAAATCTCTAATAGGTGCATACTTGTGACAGAACGATACTGGTAAAATACCATAGGGATTCACATCCCCTTCGTTAAATGAGAACTTGTCTCCATTCGTATCAATACCAAAGTGTTTACCAGGCATACCTTCACGATCGGCAGTCCATACAATAAATTCTTGTTTAGTAAGCTTAGACATCCCTTCGTTCTCAATAGCATAGATACAGCCAAAAGGCTCTTTCTCACCAGGTAAAAACAACGGTTCTAAAAAGGGGAGTAGTTCATACTCCACTCTATTGCTTCTTGGATTCCAAAGACTGCGAAAACCCATAGTTCCAAGTAGAAATGTAGTCTGCTCTAATTGTCTACGCTTAGAATTAAGGTCTTGTAGGTCTGCAAAATCTTGGTAGCGCTCATCGACCTTCATACGAGGGGGTCGTTTGTATGATTGCCCTCTGGCCTTACATACACGCCTTGTTAAGTTCTGGGTGAACATAGGTACTTGCTGTAAGCTTTCGCTCGCAAAGTATTCGCCTACATAGTTCTCTATGTTTATCCCTTCATAAAAATCAAGTAAATACTCACGCTCTCTTGTGCGTTGAGTCTCAATATTACTTAGATAGTCTGATAGGCTATCAATTATTAGTTGTTCAGATAGATCTTGTATTATCACCAGTCAATTACTCCTGCTGTTCTCGACTTTATAGGAAAAAGGTTACAGAAAAAATATCTAGTGGCATCATTCCCGTGGTCATTTAGACCATCTTTGAGTGGTTCTTCTTTAAGTCTTTGGTCTTTCTTCTTCTCTGGATAACGATAGTTCTCAAAGCTAGATATAAACTTTTCACATCTTTTGTCAACATAGAAATGAGGATTTCCAGCAGCATCTTCAAACCAGGTTCTCATATGAGTAATACCGTTAGCGATATTGCGAGAGACTCTATCTTGTCTAAAATCCACTCGAATACCTTTTTTCTTAAATATTTCTATATCACCAATACCACTTTGCGCTTGAACGCCACCGCCTGCTGGATCGCCAAAGTGACGAATGATCGGATAGCCCTTTGCTTTCACTTTGTCTGCAAAGTCCTCAGTCTTGATATTCTCTTCCCATATCTCATCGATTAGATATACTTTATCTTTATCTTTGCGTTGCTCCACTTGAAAGAATCCTGCTGCGCTGGTTCTGTATCCAAAGTCGATACCCACATAGGTAGGAAGATCTGGGTTATACTTGAGTTTTTGGATGTGTATGGTGCGATCAAACGGAAAGACCCTTCCGCTGAATGAGGTGAATTGAGCCAAAAACTCTTGACAATATGTTTCATAAGTTAATGTTTTCTTTAGTTCGTCAATGTCATCATTAAAATACGGAGATTCCGTTGATGGATGTTGCCAGGATTCCCAGTCTGGAAACTCTTCTGATTTCCCTCGTTGCCATAAGTCATATATCCAATTATATCCTTCTGGTGTTGTCGTGAATAATGCCCAACCAGCTCTATCGGCTAATGTAGGTCTTAAATACTGCTCCCATACAATCTTGCGTATCTTAGCTGCCTCTTCAATTACTAAGTGATCGATTCCTTCACCGACCAAAGATTCTGGTCTATCTGCTGACTTTACCCATACTTCACTATTGAGTCCAGCTAGCTTTATGTAGTGCAATGCACCACTAACTTCTTTCTTCGTTGCGACTGGAAGTCTTAGTTTCCCAAGAATGTCCATTTTTACTTCACGCATAATCTTGTCTGCTAAATCTAAGGTAGGCCCAACTATCCAGGTTCTCGTATTAGGAGATAGGATGTAGGGCAAGATTTCTTTAGCAGCACTATAACTTTTACCTGATCGTCTGCCTTGCACATTTACTCGAAAACGAGCATTTGAGTCATGGACAGATTGCTGATTAGGCGAGGGCTGGTACTTGAGGATCTTCCAGAGCTTCTGTTTGTTTAAAACTTTTCTTTTCAATCGGTGAATCTTCGTAGCCGCACTCTTTGAGTAATCCCTCGAGGTTGCCTACTAATTCCAGTTCGTTACGGTCGGATTGACCTAAATATTGTTTACCTAAGAAAATAAGTAAGCTAGTATTCCCTAGCTCGGCTTGCTTCCATTGTAACTGGCGAAGTTTGATACGCATGTTCTCTCTACCACGCTCAATCTCTTCTCTAAATTTTGTACGGATAGTGGTTTCGCTACAATTATGTAGTCTCGCTATCTCCACCGTTGAACAACCAAAGCTTGAAAGCATCTCTACCTTATCTCCGCTTACCTCTACTGGTTTTCTTCCCATCTTTTTATTGGCCATAATGATTCCTGTAATAGTTTCAATAATTACAACTTAGATGACATTAATCTACCCCATACAGAACCCAACATTTCCTAATAGCTCTTCGCCAGTAGGTCTTTGCGGATGATTCAGATATTTCCAGGTTGTCTGCGATTAGTGGAAAGCTGTGCGATTTTAGGCGCATCTTAAATACTTGCAACTCTCGCTGGGATAGGCTGTCGTAGGCTTCGTGCGCTGATAGCTGCCAGTGGCGCATGTGCGGTTCGATTAGGCCAGAGCGGAAGATGGCTAGCTTGCGGAAGAACTCGTCTCCGAGATCGATTGATTCTATGAGTCTTTCATAGTCTTTTTCTGTGATGATTGGCCAGTCCATTATTGTAACATATCCTATCGCTTAAAAATCATAAAAAAAATTTATGTGCGGAATCCGACGCACGCCAAAAAAGCACCTTGTGGACTCGATTTATTATTGAATAAAATCATATTATCTAAGCTGAAAAGAATCATTTGTTCGCATACCATAGGGTATAAAATGAGCAATCGGTAGGAAATAAGCAATTTCAATCGTGAAAATCGTAAATGATTTATTTTCGGTTGCATGTGTTTGTTTGGTCACTCTTAAAAATTTCTTATTATTTAAATCTATACTATATTATATGTTATATAAAATATTGCATTTATTAACTATTTAAAGGTAATTTAGACCAACAAACGAAAGGGCTTTAGAATGGATACGAAAAAATGCTGTAAATGTGAACACCAACCCCCTCCAAACGAGAGGACTGAAAACAACAGTGGAAGAACATATTGTGACGAATGCTATTATGAAGATTATTTTCACTGTGAGTGTTGCGAGTGTGAATCGCTAATGGATAACGCAACAATGATTAATGACCAAATAATATGTAATCAATGCGTTGATTTACATTATAAAAAATGCACTGATTGCCATGAGTTTTCTCATATGAGTGAATGTATAGTAACTGATGATACTGGTAATGTGTTTTGTGATTCGGATTGCCTATTTAACCATGACGGTGGGTACTGTTATAATTGTGATAAACCGAACGAATTAATTAATTATGACAATGAGAATGAGGATGCTGAATGTAATAGCTGTAGTGATGAACGAAATCACAATGCTAAAATTAGAGCTTATTCATATAAACCAAATCCAATATTCTTTGTAGGTAAGAATGAAAAAGCCTATAATAATAATAATGCTAATGAAAGACGATTAGTATTTGGGTTTGAATTAGAGGTCGAAAACGTAGAACGTGAATTTAGCAATTCTAAATGCGTTGAATTTCTTAATGAGTTATTTCCAGAATTGTTATATTTTAAAAATGATTGCTCTATAAATAATGGGTTTGAGATTGTATCACATCCAATGACCTATCAATATTATAAAGAAAATAAATCTAAATTTTCACAGCTTTTGGCTAAATGTGTTGAAATAGGTTTAAGGTCTTATGATACGTCAACGTGTGGATTACATATTTCATTAAGTCGCAAGGCTTTTACTGAATCAACCTATTTGAAATTTGTTAATTTCTTTAATAACACAAGTAATCACCCCTTACTAAAAAAAGTGTCTCAGCGTGTGAATTACCATTACTGTGAGATTTCTAAGTTTGCTAATCGCAATCAACAAATTAAATTCAGTAAAGTAAAAAAGCGTGGGCAACTATCAACAGAGCGTTACCAAGCATTGAATTTGCAAAATGAGCCAACTTTAGAAATACGATTATTTAGAGGAACTTTAAAACCTCATTCATTTTTTAAAGCGTTTGAGTGCGTATTTGCGATTTATGACTATTGTCTACAGATGGGGTTCGCTCATTTAGAAATCAATAAAAAAAGACAATTAACAGATTATGAAAGGCAATTAGTCAAACAAAATGATGGCACTCAAATTGCTAATATTTCAAAATCTTTAATTGCTAAAAACTATTTTAATACTTTTATTCATAAAAATAAAAAGCAGTATAAAAGCCTTGACAATTTTCTTACAAATCGTTTTGGAAGTTCATACAATTGCGGAAAAGATGAATCTAAAATAGTTGAATTAAACAGAATTTTAAATCAAAGGAAAGGCGGATATAATATATGTGTATAGCTATTAATAGCCCTAAAGGAACATCACCAACAAAGGGGTCGCTTGAGACTTCTTTTATTTATAATTCGGATGGTGCTGGGTATTGTTTTGCAAAAGATGGAAAGCTTATAGTTAAAAAAGGGTTTTTTGAGTTTGAATCTTTTTTGAAGTCCTATCAAAATGATAATATTCAAGGTGTTAATAAATTGATTCATTTTAGAATTTCGACAAGTGGCGAGATTAATGAATTGAATTGCCATCCTTTTTTAATTACTGATGAATTAGCAATGATTCACAACGGAGTAATACCTCATTTCGGTAATAAAATAGAAAATGATACTTTGCAATTTGTTAAGTTGATTTTAAGACCTATTATAGTTGCTAATGGTGTTAAATCGTTACTTAATCCTTCTATTCAAAAAATGCTTATTGAATCCATAGGTAATTCAAAATTAGCGTTCTTAGATAATGAAGGCAATTCGTACATCATTAATGAAAAGCTAGGTCATAGATATAATTCGATTTGGTATTCAAACGAAACGTATAAAGAAAAAAACTCATTTTCTTATTACAGCCACGAATTTATTTATGATTCAAAAAAATGTGCTGAGTGTTTCACAGTGCTTAGGAATGATGAATATGATGTATGTGACTATTGCCTTGAAGACAGTGAAAGCACGAACGGATGGGGTAAAAAAGCACCTACATACTATAGAGGATTAGCATAATGAATAAAATAATAGACACGTTGTACGATTTTTTAGCCGTTGGTCTTTTGACTATAATAACAACGGCTTTAATTTTCGGACTAGCAAACATTATTTGGCTTTTATTTAGCTAAATAAAAGATAATAGGGTGGTGTGTTGATTTTACACACTGCCCTATTTTTTTGCCCTTTTTACCCATAACAAAGCTTTTAAATAGTATTAATAATTTGGCTAGGCATTAGCTAAATCGATTGATGCTTGTAAAATTGGTATGTGAAATAGTACGCCACTACAATTAACAAATAGGATTAAATCCATACTCTTACAATATCCTCTAATTTTCCAACCGGGGTTCCGTGCTGCACTGATCTGTGGCCCAGTCCAACCCGGTAGCCTTAAACCAGAAATCTGGGATGAAGGTATAATCGAATAAATTAAAAAAAGGCTATTTTCGAGCATTTAGAGGGCATTTTTTTTTGAAAATCTTTAAAAAATAGTTAATTTTAAGGTTTTATACGTTTTTTGAAAAATTTAAATCGAGGTAATTTTACCTAATTTTACTGATTTTATTGAGACCATTCGCAATAAAAAACGATGTCTAATTGAGACCATTCGCAATAAAAAGCGATGTAAAATTGAGAACATTCGCAATAGTAATTGAGAATAGTTTCAATAGTTATTGAGAATTATATCAATATTTTAGGTAAAAAATGCGTTTTTTATACCATTTTCTTATATTTACCGAGGGAGGGTTTATATATTAGGCCCCAGGGTTTTATATTATTCTATGGAGGGTAATTTTTATATTATCCTAACAAGGGTGGCTTTATATTTCACGATCAAGGGTTGTACCCTAGCAAAGGCCTGGCCGATCTGCTGCACTTACTGCGGATCGATGTAGATCTTAAGCAACCTCAACACCTGTTGCACCATGATCACTTATCTTAGTTGAAAGTAGTTCCAATTCCGACATTACCATAAATGTAATATATAGTGTTGCGTAAAGAATTGAGGCTGGTTAAATTCTTATATCTTAAATAACGAAAGGAAGTAAGTGTTATGAGTAAACCAATTAATAAAGTAACTAAACAACAATGCCTAGATGCTATTGATTATTTATTTACTGCTGGATTTACACTAGAAATGACTAGGGATAAAAGATATTATACAGAAGTATTGCTTAAAAAAGTAGCTAATGTTTATAATATTGAACTGAAAGGAATTGATGATGAGTAAAAATGAAATAATAGATAATCTTTATGAATTAAGTCAATGTATTATAGAGGTTGCATCTGATTTAGATAAAGGTAAAATAGATATTGATGATGTGCCTAAATGCTTTATGGAATTAATTGACGATTCTGAGAAAGAAAGCGAGGTGAGGTGATGGGTAAGTTTAAAAAAGTAATTGTCTGTAATATTTGCCAAGCTATCCTTAAGCTTTATCATTTACATTTTTCAAGAATAAAATGTACTGATTGTGATAATATAATAACAGTTGAGCAAGTTAAAAAAGAAAGTGAGGTTGAGTAGCTTTTATATTTAGATAGAAAGGGTTTATTCTCTATTGGTCTTATCATAATTAGCACCTTTAAAGTTACCTTTACGCCTACGATTAGCTTCGGCTAATTTCATATCATACTTCATAGTTAAAAAACAAGAGCGTAAACCCTCGACTTGGATATGCTTTGACCAATCGTACATAGCCATACAAAGTAAATCCTCATTCTCATCTTTATATGCTAAAATGCAATAGTGATCCAACTCTGATCTTCCATGCGGACATTGATTATTGTTAAACCCATCGGTTAAAACTTCTTTTATATTATTTCCCAGAGGGTCTTTGTCTTCAAGATCAGTTTCTTTTATAATTTGACTAAAAAGGTCATTATAATCTTTTATATCTCTGTCCATAGGGTAATTTTTATATTTATATTACAAGGGTAAGGGTGATGTTAGTAATGTTAGATTTATTTTTATATTATAGAGTAAATGTTACTATATTTATTACAAAAGGGTATGATTCTAGGAGTGTACCTACGTTATTATT
>Ga0209337_1001634_pt1 | contig 16882 bp, 15 predicted proteins | sample LinPmetageLP53_FD_184044 | JGI IMG/M metagenome (GOLD analysis project Ga0209337, IMG submission 184044) | Marine viral communities from the Pacific Ocean - LP-53 (SPAdes) (version 2) | ecosystem: Environmental > Aquatic > Marine > Oceanic | place: Pacific Ocean | collected 2010-02-08
TATTAGTATTTATACTTTCTTTAGGTAATGGATATGTTCAGGTGCAAGCTATGAATTATGTTTACCCTACAATGAAGGAGTGTAAAGATAATGCAGTTACTATTAGAGAAAACCTTATGCTAAGTAGGCCTTCAGATGAATCTACAGTACAAGCATACTGCACAGAAATACCAGTGGAGGTTTAAAATTTGACACATCATTGTTGTGAGTGCAGTATAGAACTAAATGAGACTAATTGGACTGAGGGTGTAAGGCTGCGAGGTTTTTATCTTTGTAAGTTTTGCAACAGGTCACGAGCACTTATAGCCTGTAAAAAAAGTAATCCTGATAGAATGTATGTAAATGGTAAATACATTGCAAAGAAACACCCTTTACATAAACCAGGAAAGTATAAAACTTTTAATGATGCAGCTTTTGATGGCACGTATAAGTTAGATAATATCAAAGAAGGTTATGTCTATGTTATAACTAACCCTGCATGGATTGGGTGGGTAAAGATAGGCATGGCTATTGATGCTGATGATAGATGTAATAGCTATCAAACTAGTAGTCCACATCGTGACTTTGTGTTAGAGTATACTGTTGAGACAGATAATAGAAGGACACTAGAGCAAGCTGCACACAAAGAAGCTATGAAGGTAGCAGGTAAGACTAAAGGTGAATGGTTTAAGCTTGATGTTAAAACAGCAATAGAAATACTTAACAACTTAAAGGAACAAGATGAGCCTAGAAAAAGAAGCGCATGACTTTGTATCTAGGGGACAGGATCATTTCAGAGAGGGTGTGCAAAAACGTAGTGAAGCACTGGAAAAGTTTATTTCAGATAACTTGTACCACAGTACGGAAACGCATGAAGCATTAAAGAATTTAATTGCAGTACAGATGTGGTCAGAACGTGCATCAAAAATGTATGGTATAAAAAAGTAAGGGCGCTAAATGCGCCCCTATTTATTCGTATATATCTTTTAGATAATCAATGTAGTCCATGAAGTATTGAAGCTCCGAATACCCCATGTCATCTACGCTTCCAGTAAAATTAAATCTTTCACGCATGACTTTCAATGCTTTAGTTCGTAGCTCTTTATTACCATGCGAACTAGCCTTACGTTTTATTGCAAGTATTCGTTTCTCTGGAGGGCTATACTTCTTTAAAGAGTTTTTAACCTTACCCTTAACATCTGTCAGGGTACTCTTTAACATAGCACGTTTACCAATTAGATCAGCATTTATAAAGTCAGGATCACGTAATAGCTTATCTGTTGCAGTTTCTAACACAGGAGCTAGTGTCTCGTTAAACACTGTATCGTAAGCAGCTATCTGAGATCTCTCACTGGCTTTCCAAGGTTGCATCTGAGCCATAGAATACACTTTCTCTGTAGCTGTACGTCCAGGCTTTATAGTTATACCAAATAACTTTGCCATAGGATTAGCATCTTGTATCTTACCATCACGACTAGCTACACGTAGCTCTTCACCTGTAATAGTTTCAGCTTTATCTGTGAATGCTTCTATTACATTATCAAAGTACTTAGTAGCATTTTGAGTAAACAATTCTACACCACCATCTGTTCTACGTTTATCCTTAGCTGCATCAGTGTCTGTAATAAAACCTGTTAGTTTATTTACGGCATCTAAAGGTCTTGTAAAACCTGCTACATAATTACCACCAAATTTAGCTATAGCATCAATACTTTTCTTGCTTGTTTCTATATCTTGATTGAATACAGTGTCAAATATAGCAGTAATATCATTACCAAACTGAACATCACTAGCTAATTGACCTACCGCAATCTGTTCTCCAAATTGTACTAGAACTTCTTTTGGTACTTTCTCTCCCTGCCTTCTCAAATTAAGAGCACGTCCTGCTGCTAACCAAAGTGAGAATGGATAGGTGTTACGTGCATCAACTATTGTGCCGCCACCTGTGTCTATTTCAAATGTACCTAATTGTTTTTGTCTTCGCTCCTCATCATACCTCATAGCTGCACCTAAAGCAGTAACACCAACAAGACTTCGTGAAAAAGCTTCAACAGTTTCTATGTTTCTCTTTTCTTTTTTAGCTATTGCAGATGCTAGTTGAACACCACCGCCTACACTCCATTGATAAGATGTGGCTACAACGTTATTGAAGAATCTACCAAATGGTAGAATTGTACCAAGGAGAGGCATGTTTGAAATACTCTCAGTAAACTTAGCAGCTAGTTTTAAATGTTGATCATCAGTGGTGTAGTTCTTTGAGAATACAGACTTTAAAGTTGTATCTAATGCACTTCCTACAACGCTGTCATCTATTAAATCTATGCTACCGTCATTGAGAACTTCTTTTAAGCTCTTCTGCTTTTTAACTCTTAGAAATTTATCTAGCTCAGTCATAAACATCTGAGACTTAGTAAACGTATCTTGTACACGAACACCTGTCAAACGATTGGCTGCATTAGTAACAGCTTCTGTATTCTTAAACCATTTATTATCAGGATCTAAGTTAAACCTTTTACCTGATCTTTCTATACCACCAGTAATTGTTTCAAACAAAGTCTTTTCTACTTCTTTGTTCTGCGACAAGAAATCAACGTATGCATCATGCGTAGTGTATGGGTCCATCAAGTTACGCATCTTCTGTGCTTGTATATCTTTATACACGTTAGCAACACGTAATGCCTCTCGTCCACGCTTAGTAAAATTACCACCCAACGCTAATCCATAAGTTAAATTAAGTGAGCCAGTGAATACATCAGCCATAGTTTGACCAAGATAAAACTGAGAGAAACCTGCTATGTTGAGTGCAGTTGTTGCAGGTGAGGATACAAGCAACCTACGCCACACTGATTGAGTATAGCTGAATGGTCTAGCAGGTTTTGACTTACCTGTAGCTTTTGCTACCTCTTCCTCTATAGCATCTTTAGCTTGTGGGTTACGGACTAGATTAGCCATAGCGTTTTGACCATGCACAACACCTGCGTCAATAGTCTTGCGAGTCTGCGACATTACGTTACCAAGCTGCATACCATTACGCACCTTAGATGCGATCAAGTCACCTAGCTCCTGTGCTATGGTTGTTGTGTCACCCAATGTATAACCTACTAAAGGTTGCATACGTTTAGATATAGATTGCAACTCAGCTTGGGGCATCTGCTTTAACACATTAGTCATAACATCTGTGACACGTAGCTTCTTGTTTAACTTCATGCCATTATCAGAAAATACTTTAGCTAGTCCACCCTTACCGTCTGGTCCTAACATAATGTCGTGCAGTAGTTCAGATGGCATCATTTGTGTCTGGAACAAATTATCTCCACGCTTCCACTTACTCTCCCAACTATCTAATGTTTTATTGATGTGATTACTTACACGTTTTACCTCACCTTTAGGTAGAGCAACGAGTGAGGCTGCTTCTATCTCAGCATCTAAATCAGCATTTCTTTTTGCTTTACGTAGCTGTAGGTCTACGTCTGATAAACCACTAGCTCCTTTAAACTTACCACCAACAAGCTGTGCACCACCGCCTACTGCACCAAGTAAAGAACTGAACCCAGTTTGTAGTAAGCTGTACTCTTCCTGAGCACCTACATCTAACATTACGTTTTGTATCTGGTAATCATTAAGGACTGCAAAGGATGCGTCTAGTGCTGTGGTAGCATATAAAGACTTACGTATCCCTTCTTTACCACGATCTGTTATAAACTTTTTCTGTGCTTGCTTCTTAGCATTATACAAGTAGTTTTCTTTTTCACGTAAAGCTACACGCTCTTTCAGCTTCTTAGCTGCACTACCCTTCACACCTTTTTCTACAAGGCGTTGAGCCATACGTTCTGCAGCTTCTTGAGATGCCTTTTGTGCTGCTTCCCTAGTAGCTCCTGACTTTATAGCTTTCTGTCCTGCCTCTATTGCAGCACGTTTAACTAATTGTTTTGCTCCTTCGTTTAAACCAAGAGCAGATGCTTTCCCAATACCACCTGTAAGTAAACCAAGATAGTTAGTAGGATCTGTAACTGCAGCACCTATGTAATCAAATACACCATCAACTGCACCAAGCAAACCATCATTGACAAACACATTACCTAGCTGATCATACAACTTATAGGCATCACCTGCTATACGCTTATCATCCTCTGATGCATTTGTAATATGTCTAACTTCACCACTGGTACTAATAATATTAGTATTGAATCTACGCATATGATCTACAAAGTCTTCTACTACATCTTTATCTGATGCGCTTTTGTAGTCTACACCTTTGCGAGAGATCATGTAGTTGCGAAGCTTTGACAAGTTCTGTGGCCTATAGAAGTCTTTCTTTTTGAGAGTGCCACCCATATCTACTACGGTGTCTTCCTCTAATTCTTCCTTACGCTTATTTACAGAGTACTTATTTCTAAACGCATTAACATCTGATACACTAGGTTCACTACTTAGCATATCATCAGTCTGCTGATTAACCGTTGAGTCTATTACTTTATATTTGTCATAAAAGCTTTGTAGTGCTTCACTCATCCTGCTAATCCCTTTTTCATCATAAAGATCAAGAAGTTCATATTAAATGGTAGCACCTTATTGTTATCATCTGCCCATCTAGAAAGCTGATAATACAACTGCATGTCATCAAGAGGTTCGCTACCTGCATTCTCTACGATGTATTCAAAGATGTCATCACCACTATCGTTTAGAAGCTGTAAGTCTAATTCTGTTATACTTCCTGTGTCCATACCCTCTTCTATATCTTCTTGGGTTACACCAAAGCGTTCCATTGTTTTCTTTCGTAAGCTCAACTTAGGGCGTGGCTTAGGACGCTTACTCATTAACCCTGAAGGTTCTTGATCTTCACTTTCTTCTTCCTGTGCCGAACCAATTGCTGCACTACCAAAACCTGATGGTGGTAATGCGCTGTCTATTGGCCCTTCAAAGTTAGGTTCTTGATCTTGGCTTTTAGGCTTAGGAACTGCTGAGAGTAGCTCACCTGTTTCAGGATCATGTGTATCACCGAATAGGTTATCCCACTCATCAACCCTCAATGTGTTTGTACCTGTAGGTATAGCCATCTCACCATTCTTTATCTTCTCTCTTGTCTCAGCGTCTAGTGAGTAACCTTGTAATCTACTCCTAAAAGCGTTTGGCCTTGGAGGTACACCGTAAATTGTTTTACCATCTACTACGTAGTAAGTTTTTTCTTGTGTAGTTTTTTCTCCTGCTTCTACATTTTCAAGACCTCTTCCTGAAAGGATGTCTCCACCTTCTGTAGAATCAAGATCAAATCTTGTAGGTTCAGTTACCTCCTCTGTAGAACCAGGTGCATAAGATTCAAAGTCATTGTAGATAGACTGTGCATCTTCCTGTTCAAACTTTGCACCGCCTGACTCTGCAGAGATTACTGTGCCATCTTCGGCTAATTTAAATGTAACTGCTAAAGCCCCATCTTCATCAGAAAATACTGCCTCGTTAGATATAGTAACCGTATTACCACTCTTAACTACTTTACTACCTTTCATCTCAACTTCAGTATCATCTAATGAAGCACTTGTTTCTTCAATGATTGCAGTAGATACATCACTTGATAGACTATTGTAGTAGTCATCTCCCATATGTGTTTTCATTAAGTCTTCTAATCCTACGATAGCTTTAGTGCCATACGTAGTAATAGCTTGATCAAAGATAGATCCAAAGTTTTGTGCATGTGTGTCTTTAACTATTTTTAGAGCAGCGTTACGAGCAGCTATCTCTTCTTCAATTTGTGTAGTAGGTGAAATATCTGTTAATGTTGTACGTGCCGCAAAGTAAGTAGGGTCACTCTCTTCTAGTACTTTAATCTTTGTAAGAATGTCTTTTTCAACACTCATACGTGCATCATTATCAAAGCGTTTAAAGTCTGCAAATGTAGCAAAAGTAGAAGGTATTACAGCATCGTAGTCAGTTAATGCAGCCATTTCATTTATGTCAGCAGCAGTATATCCTTCGTATATTGCACTACTATCTAGCTTACCCTTAGCCCTAATCATTGCTGCATCACCAGTTACACGATCCCAGAATCCTATCTCAGGTGTTTCAGATACACCTTTGTTTGGTGAGTATAAACCATAGGATCTACGTACATACTCATCCAACTCCATGTTTACAGGAGAGAAGTTTTCAGGCATACGTATAATGCTCTCAACATCTGTGCTTGTTAGAGGCTTACCGTCCTGTGCGTCTACAGCTTCTTTTACTTTTACAGCTAGTTCAGATATAGCGTTAGGACCAGAGGCAACAGCAGCCTGTATCTGGTCATTAGATACTCCGTTGTCACTAAGCATCTGAGTCAAACCCATAACTTTATTTACTGTAGCATTACGCTCAGATATTTTTAGAAGATTACGCTTGGCTAGGTCATCTTGTTCTAAACCGTAGGCACGAGCCTCTGCTTTCTTTTCTTTTATGTTTGATGCAGTCTCTTCCATAAAGCCTTCAGCGAAAGCCATCCAATCGAATCCCATCTTAAAGCTCCTTCGCCATTAAACCTTTGGGTTCAGCAGGTTCGCTTACTTCCATACCTTCGTCTGCAACTGCTTCTACACTCTCATCATTTAGAGTTGTTTGAATCTCTTGTAGCAACGCTACACCAGGATCATCAGCTTCTTTATCTGTGTCAGCCATTGCTAACTCTATTGCAGTCTGTAGCCTCTGCTTCTCTTTTTCTTTTATCTCTTCTTCTGGGCTAACAATATCATCACGAACCTTAATGCCGTAGCTTGTCATTGCAGCTTTTATAAATGCGTGAACTACTGGCGCAACAATAATACTTACATCAATAGAGTGCCTACCGTTCATAACACCTGTAGTAAGTAGTGTTTTTACGAAAGGTGCTACAGGCATACCGCCACCAAATAGTACGGATAGATCATCCATAACGTCATTGTCAGCTAATTTGTTTATGTAAAAACGTGTAGCATCCTCAGTACCTGACATCTCAGGAGGATTCTCCCAAGGCCAGTTCTTAGGTTGATCAGTTAATGACTGACCTGGTATTGGTGCTTCAAGAAATGATGCCATATTATATTATCCTATTTAGTAAATCCTGCGCCAAAGTATAGTCCTACTATGGCTGATACAATGTGTGTGTCTAGTGGTGTGATTACAAAACCTTGTGCCATCTTCCACTGTATAGCTTCATCTGGCCCAAACAACCAGTTCATAAAACCACCAGTTGCTTCAGTATATCCTACATATACGCTTACTTCAGGATACCATACAGCGACTAGCTTTGGCAATACAATTATTGAGAACACAGCAGACAAAGCTATTAGCCTACGTGTCCATGCAAAGTGTGAATCATTCTTACCTGCGTCACGAGCATCCTTAACTGCAGACTTCCTAAAGTTAGCACGTTCCATGAGCATTTCATTCTGTGCTTTTTTAGCTTTTATTGACTGACCCCATATAGACATTACCCCACCTAGTATGGTAGAGAAAAGCATGGTGATTAGTTCTAGTGGTAGTCCAAACATTTTATAAAATTATCTCTTCGTTTAATGTGTCTGTTTGATTTGGTTTGTCTGTAATATTGCCAGAATGCAAACTTCTATCTGATGTATAAGTCTCTACAATCTCACCTGATTCTGTTTGCCATTCAAATGTAGGACTAGCTCTAGTTCCTGAAACTACTACTTTATGTATAGGCGTCCAATCATCTAGATTTTCACCTATCATGTTAGCTTCTTTAGCTCTTCTCATTGAAAGACCAGAAGAAGATTTGCCTTGTGTATGTATAGCATCTCTCATTTCAGATATAAATTCATTCATATCATTTTGTTTTAATGCTTCTTTCTGCCTTGGTCCAAAAGCTCCTGTATTCCAAAGATAGCTCATTAAAGATAGATGATGTTTTTCATCTACAGTAGAAAAAATTTCTTTATTAGCTGCTTTCTTTTCTTTTACATACTTATCAGAAAAAGCAAGTGCAAATTCTTTCATAGTATTAAACTGAGAGGGTTTTAAACCATACTCATTTGCTTTTTCTTCTGTAATTCCGTAGCTATAAGTTGGAATACCAGTTAAAGTATCTCCATCTAAACCTTCTAATACTCTTAAATCGTCTACTAATTTTTTATTAAACTCAAAAGCTTTCCCATCTGTAGGCTGCACCTCATCAGCATTTGAGGTAGAATCAATAGCATCACTAGCAATATCAGAAACTTCTTCAACTGAAAGCACCTCCTCTGTATCATCAAATGTTTTAGTTGGTATTTCTAGCATTCTAGGATCACCTAGTACTTTATCTACCTCTACATCAACACCCTCCCGACTTAACATACCTGTCTTACCATAGTATTTCATAATATCATCATAAGATTTGATCACTTCGGTAGATATTGCATCCCTATCTGTCTCTTCAGGTATAAGAACTTTATCAGCATCCTCATCACTAGAAAAATACTTAGACAGAGCCTCATACATATTTTGGTAGAAATCGTCATCTGTATCTTCATCTATCTTAGAAGCAATACCTACATTCTCTTTTGCTGTTAGGCGATCACGTAGCTCCTTTGCTTGAGGAACCCAGTTCATTTTATACTTTATGTCTACCATATTATTATCCTATCCTGCACTTATTACCGCACCAATAATTGTACCTGCTGCTTTAGCAAAAGATGCACTCTTTGCAGCAGCGGCTTCATCTTTAGTTGCTTCATTCTGCAAGTTTTGTACTGCTATGCTAGTGGCACGATCAGCGTTATTGTTAGCTGTTTGAAATGCAAAGCTCATAATGTCACGCTCACGTTGCCATATCTGACCTATGTTTGTTTCTGTAAGACCGTTGATAGTACGAGCATATGTTGCATTACTTTCATTCAATGCTGCAGTGTTCATCGTAGCAATGTTTTGTCTCCACTGTGCGTTAGACTGAGAAACAACAAGACCGTTCTGTGCATTGAATAAGTCACGCTGTTGTTGTAACTCCGAATTAAACTCACGCAATGCATTAACACTATTGACGTTAAACTGATCCATAGCATTCTGTTGAGTAGAGTTAAACTGAGATACCTGTGAAGTAAGTGACGCAAAGAACTGCTTAGTTTGATTATCACTTGTAGCGTTAAACTGTGCAGCCGCATTACCTGCAGCAGTATCAGTAAGTATAGCATTAACGTTTTGCTGTGTCTTAAACATTGCAGTCTGTTGTTCATTGGATAAGTTAGTCATGTCCATTTGCAAGAAGTTCTGTGCATTCTGTGCAGCAGCCTGTTGTCTATTGTTGAGGTTAGCCATATCAAGTTGTGATAGTGCAGCAGCCTCAGCCATTACCATAGCTTGAGAGTTAGTCAAGTTAGACAGTGACATTGTGTTAGTTGCACGAGCATTCTCTAAGGCTATCTGTTGATCAGCATTGAAGTTCATGTTTGCTATATCACCAATACGTGAAGCGTTAGCTACACGAGCTTGGAATGACTGATCAAACTCTTGGCCTATAAATGATGCACGTTGTTGTGCAGCAAGCATAGCACGTTGCTGTCTGTTAGACAAGTTCTGCCCTTCAAACTGCGCCTGTACCTGAGCATCCATTTGAGCTATAGGTAGTGCAGCTTCCATTGCAGCTTGAACCACAGCTTGACCTGCAAGACTAGACGCACCAAGACCACGAGCAGAGAGTGTAGCCATTGCGGTACGCATAGATCCTGCAGCCCAAGCAGGTGTCTCACCACCCTCAAAGTCAGCCATTAAATCTTCTAGCTGACCTGCAACTGTAGCTTTCTTAGTTGGTGTAGCTGTAGCCGCTTGTATCTGTTCTGCAAACTTAGAAGCAGTTTCTGCATTAGCTGCACCTGATACTATCTCACCATCCTGTATCTGCCTTTGTACAGGATTGTTCATCATGGTAGCTGTACCTTGGACAGCCTCTATACCTGATACAGATGTTTGTAATTGTTGTGCTGCATCTATCTGAGCCTTTTCAGATACCTCACCTTCTACAGCCTGTAATGCACCAGTTTGAGCTTGCACCTGTGGAGATGTACCTCCTGCAACCATAAAAGTAGCAGGTTGAGTCATAGGCATACCTGCCTGTGCAGTAGATGGTACTGTAGCTGATTGTGCAAAAGGTGCTATAGGATATGCTTGCCCTGCAGCAGTTGGTGTAAAGTCAGCAGCCTGTGGCATTATCATTCTAACGTTAGACTGTAGCGGCTGCATAGTTTGTTGTATAGCACCACGCTGCATTGCAGCTAACTTTTGTTGGTACGGATCGCCAGGCTCACTTAGTCCAGACACCCCTGATAGCTGATTTGCAGCATCTACAAAAGTACCTTCCTGAGCAAACACTGTACCCTTCTGTGTCATCTTGTTACGCAATGCTGTACGGTACTTACCCATCTTAGCTGCAGCAGCAGGGTTAGCCTCTAAGAACTTTTCTAAATCAGTACCATTAAATCCAAGAAACTTAGCTGCCATAGTCTTTTCAGCTTCTACTAAGCCACCTGACTCATATCCTTGGATGTATGCACCCTGTGCAGCAGAAGTAACTTTTTGAAATCCTGGAGGTATAACACTAATAGGACTACCATTTATTTCTGTAGTAACAATCTGTTGATCTGTTGCAGGATTCTGATAGACAGCTTGCTGAACCCCACCTACACCTTGAGAGGCACTAGTAAGGTTACCCATATTTGTACCAGTGTAATCTGTCTGGGTAGTAACTGTTTGAGGAACAGCCGAAAGATTTGCAGTCTGTGATGGTAAATTAAAGGTTCCAGATACAGGAGCTTGAGGGGATGTTCCTGTGGCTGCAGATCCTAGAGCAGGTTGAGAAGTATCAAATGTTTGTTGTACTTGTTGTGTATCATATGTTACTGGAGCAGATCCTGCTGTGCTAAATGTTTGTGCGGTTCCTATACCACTGTTTATACCTGAGTAATCAACTGATTGATTAAGACCTGTAAAGTCTTGTGCACCCATTCCAGGTGCAACATCTAAACCTGATGTATTTGGAATTATCTTATCGTCTAAAGCTTTTAAATTTAAAAAGTCATAGTTGTTTAAAAATTCAAATCCTTTACGGTAGTCATCATAGTATTTTTGATAGTTAGAAAATACATCACCCTGTACAATTCCTTGCACTTGAGTAGGATCTACGAACAACGAAGAAAGGGTTTGACTAGTTAGACTACTAGTATTACCTGCAACACCTGTCATTATGGGTTGCCCATTGACCATACTAAAGTTTACAGCGCCCTTACCATAACCTTGAAATGCACCTGACTCTGTGTCCCAATTAGGCTGACCTACTTGATAGCTTTGTATGTTAGCAACACCAACAGCATTTACAAAAGCATCTGAACTATAAGCAGATACAGCAAGCAACATACCAAAGTTTCTATTGTCTTGTATACTACCAATTGCACCTAGTAAGTTATTAGCAGTAGCCTCACGAGCAAGATCCCAAGACTCTACCCCATATTGTGCAGCGAAGGAGTTTTTTAATGATTGGCTACTGTTATCTAAGATACCAAGCATGGTATCCTTACTCATAATGTAGTTGCCTGTACGCATCAAGAATGCTTCAGAATCGTTTGCAGCACCTGTAGGTAGCCCGGTCTCTGCGTTTACAAAACCACCGCCATCATCTTGACCTGTTTCCATATAATGATTGTAAGACTGTATATAAGTAGCTATCTGTGCCTCAGTATTATCATCAGCGATTGCTCCTATATTACCATATATAGAATCCCAAGCTGATATAGCAGCGTTACGTTCCTCTATATATATCTCAGCTTTCTTTATTGCATCAGCTATTTCACTAGCTGTATTTCCTACTTTAGATGATATTCTAGTACCATCAGATAGTACAACATAACTAGCCTTATCTCCTTTTAAACCTAAGAAGCCACTCCTGCCATGACCTACAGCAGAGTCTGCATCAAATGTAAGTTCTCCTGGGCGCTCTGGTGTAAAGCCAGTTTCAATACTATCAGCATAAGATGCTTGCTGCTGTGAACCAAAACCTTGCTGTCCTGACTCGTTCATTTGAGCTACTTGGTCAGCGTATTCTATTTGATGGATGCCAATTATATCCATACCAATACGGTCTGATTCTGTAGTAACCACATTGTAGCTAGATGATAATGATTCTGTTAACTGCTCCACAGTACCTGTTTGAACAGATCCATCAGAATACTTAACTACGTTCATACCATCAGATGTTTGGATGATAGTTGCTGTAGGTTTATTATTTTCTTCTGCCATACTCTATTCCTTATTTACCCATTGTCATCCATACCGCACCTGCAATAAATGTCAGGACTCCAACGGTAGATACTTTTACTAATGTTGACCATATTGATCTGCGTGTATCACGCCACGCTTCTATTAAGTTACGCATCTCTAGTATATCTTTTTGTGCATCATTATCAAGTAACCCAATAGAACGCAGTGCCTCTTTAGCACCACGCCTAGCTGCGTTGTCTAGCATTGTCTCTATCTCTTCTGGGGTAAGCTTGATGTCACTCATTAACTAGGCTCTGTTGGGAATGTAACATTAGGCCAACCTTCAGATGTCGGCAAGTTACGCAGAGCAGTCCTATAAGATGCCCACTCAACCTTCTTCTCAGCCGCTAGTGGACTGTCGTTTGCTTGTGTCCAATCGGATGCTGCTAGTAGAGCGTTGCGTTGTTCTCTGTTAGATGCTTTTAAATCTTCAACAGCTTGAGCAGCGTATTTTACTCTTAATGCTTCTAAAGCAGCAATTTCTTCAGAAGTGTTTTCAACAAGTACACCATCGTCCATTCTATATGATTTTTCACTCATCCTTTTATCCTTAAAGTAATTTATATAGGTAAATATCACCAGCAGTAAGATTACCGTTGTCTGCTGAAATATTTATCCTGTTAGGAACATTTGACCCATCTTCATATTTTGAAACAAGACTAACTCCTCTGAAGTAAGGACCATTATTATCGGTATACACAATCATACCTCTTAAATGCGGAGTAGTCGTACCCCACCCATATATATTAATATGACCAAACATAGGTTTCGATCCTGTTGTATTATTACCTTTATTTAGCTGTATACGATCTTGATTATCTTGAGAATTACCATGAGTACCACCTAAGCCCCAATGATGAGCCGCCACTGAATAAGCACTATTGCCACTCAAATTATTACCACTAGAATCTTTATATAAAATTGATATTTGGTCATAGCTATTACTTGATGTAATACCATCTATTATTAATAATAACTGACCTTGTGGTGCAGAAGGGTCAGAAAAATTAAGACCGCCTACAGCAGAAGAAATGGTTTGTTTAAGTATAAGCTCATAAGAACCACCCCCTGCATCAGCCCATGTTGGTGCAGCACTAGCTCCACCAGATGAAAGAACCTGACCTGCTGTACCGTAGGTTGCACCGCCTATTCCTAACTGACCTGCTGAAGCAAACCTAAAACGTTCACTGCCACCAGTTTCAAAGCTCACTGTGTCATCGGCAGGGAATCTAATTGCTGTATTGGTATCACTAGTATGCACAATTTTATCAGCAATGCTTACATCGCCAGTAAAAGAACCTGTAGTAAAAACACCTGTTGAGGCTGAATTAGCTCCGATTGCTGCACCATCAATAGCTCCCCCATTAATGTCTGCAGTTGGTATAGTAGTTGTACCAGTAAACGTAGCACCATCAATAGGAGCTTTTAAGTTTAACTGTGTTTGTACATTTGAGTTAATACCTGCTACACCGTTTAAGTCTGATGCACTAGCAGTTACACCGTCCATAATGTTTAACTCTGCAGCCGTAGCTGTTACCGCAACACCACCTATCTGTAAGGCTGTTGAAGCATTGATTGTAGGAGCAGCTAGAGTTCCAGTAAACGTTGGACCTGCTACAGGAGCTTTGGTGTCCATCTGTGTCTGCACATTAGATGTAACACCATCGACATAGTTAAGCTCTGCAGTGGTAGCAGTGACGCCATCCATCAGGTTCAACTCTGCTGCTGTTGCTGTTACTCCATCTAATATGTTTAGTTCTGCTGCTGTAGCATTAACACCTGTCAATTCAGCAGGAGCTACTGCACCGTCAGCAAGTATATTTCCAGTAGCAACTACGTTTGCTAAATCTCTAGGTTTACCCATATTGTCTATCCTCTATTTTAATTTAATCATAGTCCAAACCGCCATTTTTGAGCGTTGTAATTTTGTAAAATCTGTGATGCTGTTAATACGTCATTGTAAGTTTGAACAATAGCAATATCACCTTTCCAACGACCACCGCCAACATCACTTGAGCCAATCGCAAGAACTTCCTGACCAAGTATTGTTCCAGTAGTTGACGTTCCTGTTCCGTCTTGAGATCCGTTTAAATAAACTATCATTGCACCATTAGTGTTACTCCGTGTTCCTGCTATATGTACCCACTGATTACGATTAAATGTAGTTGATCCATTTACTGTTTCTTTAACAGATTGATTATCCACAACAAATTGCGCTTTTGGTGCGCTAGGAGTGCCACTAGCGCCCAAATAAGTCCATTCTGCTGAATTATTTTCAAATGTATCAAGTGCGTGTTCATCACCATTTGCCGCAGTTGATGATAACCTACCCCAAAAACAATAAGTAAAACTATACAAATTAACTTGTATGTTAGTTATTGCCTTATCGCCACTGCCATCAAAAATAAAAAAACCTTGGTTGTCAGTGCTATAAGTTACGTTGGATAAAGTTGCAGATTTACTGCTATCGTTTGAAGCAATCCAATTCCCACTTCCCGAATAAGTAGCAGCATCAAAATTAGCAAGTATACTAGTTGTTACAATATCCCCATCAGCACCACTGGCACTAGCCTTAAAGCCATTAGCAGATCCACCACCAAACGTGGCAAGCATGGGAGCATATAAAGGCTTTGGCTTTGATATAAATAAACTCATAATAACCTCCTATGCAAATTTAGTAAGCGTAGCCAAAACAGTAAATGTAGCACTAGCTGTTTTAATAATTGTAAATGTATAACTATCTAGACTGCTTGCATTACCTTCACTTGGAGCAGAACCACCTGACCACTTAGGTGTAACTGCATTACCATCTATTTGATATGCATTTAGATAGTAGGCCGTTGAACCTTCTTTCATAACGAGTGTACAAGTCATACTTTGACCAACAGCCATTGTAGCATTTAGGGCTGTCGAACCATCTCCACGAAAGTTAATTGTACGGTTTGCTGTTTGATCTGCCGTGTAGTTTTCAATCGCTTGAGTCAAAAAATCAAAGTTAATTGTACCCGTTGTAGAAGTCTGAGCCGTTACTTTTTCTTTAACTTCCTCAATATCTAAAGTGTTATCTACAACTAATGCACCTGTCATCGTGCCACCTGCAAGTGGCAGCTTAGTAGCAATTGAGTTTGTAATTGTTGTTGAAAAGCTTGCATCATCATTAATTGCAGCCGCTAGTTCATTAAGTGTATTTAAAGCTGAAGGAGAGCTATCTACCAAGTTTGCAACTTCAGTATTAACAAAAGCAGTTGTAGCTATTTGTGTTGTATTTGTTCCTGCACCTGCTGTAGGAGCAGCAGGAGTTCCTGTCAAAGTTGGACTAGCAAGTGCCGCCTTTGCATCTAATTGTGTTTGTACATTTGATGTAACGCCATCAACATAATTTAATTCAGCAGTAGTTGCTGTTACACCATCCATAATGTTTAACTCAGAGGCTGTAGCTGTTACACTAAGGTCACTTAAAGTTGAAACTGTGCCTTTTGCATCAATTTCACCGCCCATACCACTATGTTCTGAACAATAGTAATATAAAGTTGCAGGAGCATCTTGTTCTAATTTAACTTCTGTATAAGCTCCTGCAGAACCTGGAGTTCCTGCTGTAGTTACACCTGTAGTAAATGCACTACCACCACCGTGAGTACCGTTTGAGGTTGTACTTAGTCGTAGTGGATGTCCTGAGTTAGAACTATCCGACTGATCAAACCTATATGTTACTGAGGGTGTAAGTTGAGCTAGTTGCTGCACTGTTCCATCAAGAGCATACTTATTACCGCCAGAGTTAACTACAGTAACAGCAATTGTTGCCATTGGTGATATACCAACTCTTGATACTGTTACATTTGCATTTCCTGACCCATCTTCTGGCGAGATTGTAACTGAGCCATTTGTGCTATTTAACTTAATAGACATTTCTTATTTTCCTTTCTTACAATACTTCACCGCTTGAGAAATTTGTTACCTCAAGACGAGTTGTGCTTGGAACTGTTAATGTTATTCCATTATTTATTACTAGGTTTGTGCCTGTAATTACTTCTGCGTTTGCAGTTACTGTTTGATTAGCAGTAATAGTTTTACTGTTATAATTAACCTCTGATATTGACGCAGGTTTATTTCCTATAAATGTTGGTGTTGCCATTTATTTTCTCCCTTACGTCTGCTCTAGTACAGAGACTGTAGCGTCTGCACTTGAAGCTGTGTTACTTGTAACCTTCAGTATGTCGGTAGTTTCTAGTACTATTTTCTGATCACCGCCTATTGGAACTAATGCTCCTCCTACTGGAATAGTAGCTGCCTTTACTAAAAAGACACTGGCAGAAGCAGAACTGTCAGTTACTACTACATCTACTGTAATAGCAGATGAGTGTCTATTTGCTACAGTCATGCCTATGACTGTCGATGTAGTTGCAGAAGGTACAGTATAAACACTTGTCTGGGATGTGCCTATTGCTGAACTAACTGCGTTCTTAAAAGTGTTAGCCATTTTTAAATCCTTATCCTAACGCAATAGCAAAAGCAATGGGATCGTCTATTGGAGCAAAACGAGCATCACTTTCAGTTTTTGTATAATGGGTTGATAGCGAGAATGTACCATAAGCTACTAGGTCTAAAATATCTCCTGCTGTAGCACCCGATGCCAGTACAACTGCTGTACCTGACG
>Ga0209337_1001635_pt1 | contig 16880 bp, 13 predicted proteins | sample LinPmetageLP53_FD_184044 | JGI IMG/M metagenome (GOLD analysis project Ga0209337, IMG submission 184044) | Marine viral communities from the Pacific Ocean - LP-53 (SPAdes) (version 2) | ecosystem: Environmental > Aquatic > Marine > Oceanic | place: Pacific Ocean | collected 2010-02-08
TTATCATATGTATCTTTTAAAGATTTAACACCTTCAATATATCTATCTACACCTACATCATAGTATAGAGATTCATAATCAGATAGTCCACTTGTTATATCGTATTTACTTGCCATATTTATTATTCTTTTGTCTCATAAAGGTCACCTCCACCAGCATTTCTAATCATCTCTTCTGTAATGCCCATAGAGTTCATAAGTTTAATCATAGTTTGTCTTTCCATCATACCAGTACCAGCTGTTAAGGCTGTTGATACCATTGCCATTATGTTCTTATCTGAATACATTTTTCTAGAATCTAATACAACTCCTGATATAGTCTTCATTAAATTATCCATTATATCAATCTTAGCTTTCTTAGTAGCTGTTCTAAAGTCCATCTCCTCAAGTTTCATTTTAATGTTTTTAACTTGATTTTGTTTTTCAGCATCCATATAATAACCAGCCGTTAATTTTTTACCTTCATTATCAGCTTTCATTAATAGATCTTGCTTCTGAGCTTCTAACCCCCTCACAGCTTCTCTTCTTTTCTTTTCTACTGATAGTATTGCTGCAGCACTTGCTCCTTTTTCTTTTAGTAAATTAGCCGTCATTACAGCATCTTCATTAGTTGTAGCTATTTGTTGATCTACTTCTTTTACAGGAGCTTTTATATTTACAATAGGAGACTCTATATCTGGAACTGCTCCAAATTCTCCTACTTCGCCTTCCATTAAGTTTGCTTGATTCCAAGCTGTAATGGCCGGTATAACACTCATACCTAAATCTCCAGCCATTTTAAATGCTCCTGCCCATTTATTTGTTTTTAACTCTGGGTTATCTCCTCCGCCAGTAGTAAAGCTATTATCTATTGGTATAGGTATACAATTTCCATTACCATCATCCATCATTCCCTCTCCACAAATTCCATTTCCATCATTATCACTCTCAACAATAACGTCATTAGCTGCAGGAGTTTCTTCTGTTCTATTTGATGTTGTCCATTCCCAAGCGCCTTGATGTTGTTTACCCCAATGAGTAGTGTTATTCCAATCATATGCGCTAAAGTCTTTTTGTTTTTTCATAAAAGATCTCCAAGAGTCATAGTTTTGAAATCCATATTTATTAAGTTCTGATTGACCTGGTTGTGTAAAAGTACCATCATTACCAGAATAATTTAACATATCCGTATAAGTATTATCAGGAGTAGTAATAGATGGATAAGGACTTTGAACTCCTGTATATCCTGCAGGTAGTCCTACAGCACCTGAATTGTTATTACCTTGGTATTTTAAAAGACCTCCTTGTTTAAATTCTTGTACAAATTGAGGTGTTTGTGCGTTTGGGTTTACAAATCCTCCTTGTTGTTTTTCAGGTATACTGTCTTGCATATATTCAGAATTAAGAGTTTGTGAATTAACGTTATATACATCATCTCCTTTTCGCTGTCCTTTATAGCCGGATTCAAATTCTGTTACTTGCTCATCACTATAGAAATATCTCATATTTTGAAAATCTGCAGAGTCTGAAAAATAGTTTTCTCCTTTACTTTCAAATAAATTATTTATCTTCTCTGACTTTTCTGTAACTGTACTATCAGACTGTATAATTCTATCAAACTCTGATATAAACTCTTGACTTTCTTCAGACCATATATCACTTGCATCTGGACCAGTCATCCATTTTTTTCCTCCAGCTGATAAAAACATAGATATACGAGTACCCCATCTAGTTAGCCACCACTTACCTGTATTAAGGGAAAGTGTTTTACCTAGTATGTCAAGGTTAGGCTTCCATGCTCCAGGTTGATTCCACAAATTACTATAACTTGTTTTACCTGTATGTCTCCACCACTTTCCTCCAGTCCATTTTGAAAACCCGTCTCTCAATTGATTAAATCTTGACGCTTTGTCTGCACTCCAATCTTTAGATTTAGCTAGTCTTTGTCTCCATCCTTTTTCTTTCTTAGGATCTTCATTGTCTTCGGGTGGTGGTGGTGGTGGTCCAGTAGCAGTCATCGTAGTTTCACCTTCAAATACTACATTCCCAGCTTCATCTATTTCCTGAGGCCCATCTTCTACCTTTCCACTTGGGTATGCATCTTCGTAAGCACGATCAGCATCTGACATTTGATTTGCTGAAGCATAAGGTACTACTTTAGCTATTTGTTCTCTAGACATAAACACTTCTCCTTGCGCTGTAGGCACCATAATACCTTGCATGTTATTCTGCGTTGTCCATATTCTTTCTCCTAATGCAGTTTGAGTCAAAGTTTCAAAATTTGATTTTAAAGTATTTTGAGCTGATACTGACAAATCAGAGTAAGCGCCTGTAGATGTGGTTTGAGCCCATATATCACCCCATGGAATTGCTGATGCTGATTCAACAGCCATAGCTGCTGCTACAAGTGGAAGAACAACATCGTTAGCAACTCCTACAACTGTAACATCATCTGCAACTAACACACCTGCAACAGCTGCTAAAGATTTGTTAGCGTCACCTCCAAATATATTTGAAAGAATACCTTTATTTTTACCTGAGGTAACAGGCGTTCCATCTGATCTTACTCCTGCGTCAATTCCTAATTCATTCTCTTTAGTAGTTTCTTGGTTAATTAAATTCTGATATGCGTTTTTTATTTCTGTATACGAAGGCTTTACCCAATTACCATTATTATCTTTATAAAATCCTTCTCCTTTTTCATTACCTTTTGTGTATATATAATCTATCTGTTTATCCTGATACACATTCAAATCTTCTTGGAATCTTTTAAGCTCTCCTTCTAAAGCAAAGTTATAGTCGCTTTTATTAGGAGCATTCCCAATAGTTAAGATTTCTCTTTCTTTCTCGCTTTGTAAAGACATGGCGTCACGGTCTTCTTGCGTTTCAAGTATTCCATATAGATACTCATTAATAGGGACTTTTAATATTTCTTGTGTGTTGTTTTCGCTACTACCTCTTACAGCAGATACATGAGTTGCTTTATTTACGTCAAATGTAAACTCATCTCCCATCATATACATACCATTAGTGTATTGGTTTTTATACCCATACTCTGCTGTACCAAACGGAATTTCTGGAACAGTACCTGCAGAGAACATAGTATTATACCTATTTAGTCTACCATCTAATGTTTCATACGCTGCCTCATCACCGTCTGCATAATAAGTAGTTGGGTATCTTGATGTTGAAACTGGAACTTCTGGTAACTGTATAGGAGTAGCCTCGCTACCCATACCGCTTTCAAATCCTGTCTCAGGAGTTTCTTCAACTATATTAGTATTAGCGTCACCTTGATACTTTCTTAGCATTTTTCTTTGTTGTATTAAGCTGTTTAAATCCATAATTATATTTTAGTATTTCATAACCCTTCCTATGAAGCCTCCTTTTTTCATATTTATGTCTTGAGAAAGATCCAGCATTTCTTGATTCCCACTAGGAGTAGGGGAGTATCCAGACCCTCCTTGTTCTTGCATAATTCTATTAATTAATTCTGCTTCTTTATCTGTTCTTGTAGGCATAGTTTGTCTAGAATTATCTAGATCTTTTTGAGGACCATTAGTCATAAAGTTAATCCATTGCATTTGCTCTTCGTTAGACATCTTTTGAAAATCCATTCTAACTTTATCTTGCGCTTCTTTTGGTAATGATTCAACACCTAATCCCCCAGAAAACTTTAACATACTCATCATTTGCTCAACAGTTCCTTGACCTTGCGGAGGCATTGGGCCCGATGGTTGTTCTTGTTCTATTGACGGCATAGCTCTTACTACTCCTTCTCCTGAATCTGATTGCATATCTAAAGGCATTATGTTACTAGATGTATTTCCTTGATATTTATAAGCGCCTCCATACTTCATAATTCTTTGTCCTAGCATTGCTGGGTTGTCTGACGGCACGCCTTGCATACCTTGCATTGGTTGTAAATTATTCATAACTCCACCTCTTTGCCCATACCCCATAGCTGCTTGATCGTCTTGACTAACATTACCTGTATAGTCAATAGTATCATTACTCCAAGTATTACCACGACTATATGCGTCCCCAATACTTTGATCATTTCCATATGTTTTACCAGTAGCTTGCTCAGCAGTTAGCTCGGTTACCATTCTCTGACCTCTATTTAATTGGCCTCCTAACCAATTAAGAGGTTGAAACATTTTTTGGAAAAAATTTCTCTCATCAACCCCGTGTTTTAATTGTCGCATTCCTCTCTGTCTTTTTATACCCTCACCAACATCATCCGCTACGCCTGAGTATACTCGACCACCTTCGTTATATTTCATTTTACCTCCATATCCGTATTTCATTACACCGCCGTAGTGCCCACGATTCTTTTTATTATTCATATTTGTATTATTTAAATTGTTATAAGCACCCCCTCTTTGTGCAGGAGTTACCTGTATATCGCCTGATTGCCTTTTAGCTTTACCGTCTTGCTCTGACGCTAACGCGTCTATTTGAGTTTGTGGTGCATTTGAGTTAATTAGCGAATCAAACTCATCTGCATATGAAACACCCCCTCTTCTTTTTACATACTCTGAAAAAATAAAAGGCTGTCTACCTTGGTTAGTATTAACTTCACCTACAGACTCTCCCCCTTCTACTTCAATCATTCCACCGTTTGTACCAGCTTGAGTTTTAATCCCATTGTTAGCATGTTTAGGTCCATAGAATTTACCAGAGCGTGGCCCTGTTTTCTTATAGCTTCCTTGTCCTATTACATTAAAATTTAATTTAGACATATTTTATGAGTATTTAGTGTTCCACCAGTTATACGATAAAGGTTGAGTACCTTGAACTGTATTCGCTTTTCTTTGTCTTGTTCTAAATGCTAACAGTTTAGCATCGTATTGTTTTTTAAGTTTATCTTTTTGTGTTTTAGCTTTGGCAGCACTTTTTTTACCAGCACTTGTAGAAATTAAAGCAGCTGCAATTGCTGCCGGTATAGCTAATATAGGTCCTGCTCCGGGTATCATCATAGATACTTGAAATGCTGTTGAACCCCAAGACATAGCATCTCCTGCCGCCTCATTACCTGTATAGGTAGTAGGATCTTTATCATCAGCTAAATATTTTGTAGCAGCTCCAACAACTCCAACCCCAGTTGCAAGTCCAGATAAACCAGTCACAGCTTGTGAGTATTGACTACCTGCTAATTTATTACCAAAATTACCTAGCCCTTTAGAAAGAGACCAATCAGCATTTTTTGTAACTAAAGATCCGTCTACAATTTTCATACCTTTTGGTGCCGTACCTGCCTTAAACAGAAGCTGATCTGCTTCACTAAGCGTGCTTACATCAACAGGATTAAATTTAGGTGTTGGTTTAAAAGTACTACTAGATGAAGTGTTCCACCATTTACTAGCATTATCTGGATTGTTTACTCCCCACAGTTTTGTAGGATCGTTTAAATTTTCAGCAGTAGTTTTAAGGTTTTTACCTTTATATCGATTAAATGCCCATAGTTGAGCTTTGTTTCCTATTCCCTTTCTTCGTTGATCTCCGTAAAAATTAAGTTGTGATTGTTGTTGACCTGTAGTATTTAAGGCCGTTATTTCATTTTGGTAATTTTGATTTAAAGCATACAAATCACCTGCTCTTTTACCATTCCAATAAGTACCACGCTTTTGATTGGTCTTATCGAGTAAATTATTATATGAGAAAATCTCTGCCATTATCTATAACTTATTTTTTTATATGCATCTACCGAATACAAAGATACAAAATTATTTTGTACATTAGCATAATAATATCTAATTCCTAACCATTTATCTGTAAATTTACTTCTTTCGTGCCATTCTTTAGTGGTTGATAAGTAACTAGTGTTAAATCCAGGCAACCAATCCTCTTCATCTCCTGCGCCAATTACTGATGGATCAGGGAAGTTAGCAATAGGAGTAATATAGTTATTAACCATAGGCTCACCAGAAGGAGGTGAATTAAGAGTGCTATAATCTGCATCATCTCTAAATCCATTGAAAGACCAAGATCTTTCTTTCCTTCTACCATTAACCCCTTCTTCATAAGCAATTAACTGAGACAACTGTCTTGAATTATACATCTGAAGGGAAGTTACTGGAGGTGAAAAAGGAACATCCCTATAACCTTCTGTGAGTACGTCTTGATGTGTAGCTACCCAGCTAATAGATTTATATGTTTTTGTTAAGTCAGGGCTTACATTATCAATGTAGTCTACCATAAACCCATAATTTGAACTATAGAATCGTCCAGGAGTTTGGTAGGGTAAAGATTTTTGTGGAGGCTGATGCATCCACACTTGATTATTAAACGAAGTAGTACTGGTTTCAAAATTAAAAGTTTCTCCTTCTATAGCATAAAACCTATTTAGCCCAGTTAAGTAATGTACAGGTTTGTAACTATGAAAAGATACCCACGCTTTAGTCTGAGGATCATATGACGCCGTCCACTCTCTATGTCTTTTAAAGTATTGTAACCATAAACTTCCAAGTCCCGACTTTTTGAACCATCTTGTATTAGGATCATAATAAACACCAGACCAACTAGAGTCTGGGTTTTTCTTTAAATCTTTTTTAGTTACTATAAATCTTTTAAGAGAAGGGTCGTACGTAGCAATTATACCTATTCCTTTAATAGGATTATCATAATTATGTGGCAATCCATACTGAGTTAACTCTGTTCCAGTTTGAAGATGCTCTGCAAAAAAATGTTTTAACCCATGTGAAGAAACTTCTTCAAGTTTTTCGCCCATTAAAAATACTTTCCCTGCATCTTTATCTACAAAAAAGTATCCAAACTCAGAAGACACTGCTCCCCATTGGCTGCCAGTACCTGCATAACCTCTATCAGTAAGTAATATTTCTGCAGGGTCTTTTTCAAATAAATCTCCGGTACCAAGAAAAGCTTCAGAAGCATCTGATACTTGTAATGTTTCTTTACCTTTAGTAAGGTACATGGCTCTCTCCATATGTGGGACTACAACATTGTTCCAAGATTTAACTTTCCACAACTCACCTCTATGTCTAGGAAGATCTCTATAATCTTCAGGTAAGTAAACCCTAAAATTATCTCTTAATCCTGATTGGTTATATTTAATACTTCTTATTATTCTTGTAGGAAAATCTGTAAAACTCTGTAAAGGCTCATCCTTATCAAAAGCTTGTACAAGTCTAGTCATGTTTAATTTATTAAAATCTAAATTATATGTAGATATTTTTTTAGTTGGCATCTCATGATCCATTAATAATGAATGACTAACAGGATAAGACGGATAATAAGCGGTATCATCTGAGTCAGTATGCCTCATGTAAGGATTATGTCTAGACTCAGTCATAAAAAGATAAACGGCGTAATCATAAATTTTAGAACTGTTTATCAGTCTTGACGAGGATGGTGCAAATAATTCATCATGACTAAACGGCGCCCCTCCTCCTAAGATATGTTGATGATACTGAGTTGAACCACCTGCTGGATAAGTGGTATATCTATTTGATTTTCTATATCTGTCGTATGAATAATACCCAAGAAAAACATCTCCCCCCATGCAGATATTTCCAGTACCTTCCCACGAAGCTGAAGTATTTGGATTATCTGTATACCCTAATCCTCCACCTGGATTAGTAATATTTTGTGCGTATCCTGTATATACAAATTGAGTTTGGTTATTAAATCCTAAATGAACATTTAACTTTAACGAATAAAAATTAGCTTGATTATGATATAGAACTGCAGATTTATTTATATCATTTGATGTAGATAATGCATCTTTGTATGTATCTGAGTTTACTAGAGGATCCTCAAACCAATTATCAAACTCCCAAGTATCATACATTTCAAATGCAATACATTCAGTTCCATTCTCATTATCTACAGCATTAGTAAAACCAGAAGGCTGCATAATAGCTCCTCCAGGTATACGAGACTTACCTCTAATAGCAAATGACCTATGTAGTGGTTGAGACCCTGCAATGTAATCTAAATCATGTTTACAAAAATCATAACTCAAATGAGTTTCATTTTGCCTGTTACCAAAAGTTACACCATCAGAAGATACTTGCCAAACAGAATATCCATCTCCGGATATTTTATATCTATGTGTTTCAATTTGCATCCAATCTATAGAATTAATAGAATCTCCGCTTAACATTGAGTCTAAAGGCAAGGCTGTAAAAAAGGGAGTAGGTACTTTATTTAACCCAGGTGTACCAGCATTGCCCATATCGTCTAACCATTGGTGAGAAAAGCATAACCATACAGACCCAAAGTCATCAAAATGTTTACCTCCATTTTCTCTACCTCCTTGTATTGGAGCATAATCAACACAGACTTTTTCGTTTGTAGTTTTTTCTAAATAATATATTTTATAAGCAACAACTAAATCTATAATCTCTGCAGGCACTGGAACATCATTAATACGAACACCTAGAGGATTAAGAGTTTGATACGATTCTGGGTTACCACTGGCAGCGTCTCCATGGAATCCGCTTTCAGCATAAGAACCATTTGAAGGAAAATGATGATGCCTAACTTTCTCATTGTGAAGACCTGTAGATCCTGGAACCATCACAGAAGCACCAGTCCCATCTACAATCCATTCTTCAAAGTTACCTGCATAATTACCATCTATATCTATATCGCTAGCCACAGAAGGATATGTTTCAGTTTGATTTTCCCAATAACCAAAACCTCTCATTCCATTATTACTGTATACAGTTCCAGCGGAAAAATCAGTAAAATAATATAGGCTTTGACCTCCTAAATGTGGTATTTGACTTATCCAAGGATGATCATCATTTGATGTTGTTTGTGTTACTGTATCAACTATATCATTCTCCATCATTCCTCCAGATGCATCCCACGTTCCATTTTGGTACCATTTCCACGTATTTTGAGCTCTTCTACCTGGTATATGATAAGCAACACTTTCTGTACCATCCTTCAGTACCCAAGTAATATAAAATGCATATACCTCTCCTCTTTTATATCCTTTTAATGTACTAGCATAACGATTACTTTTTAAAGCAAACCTATCCATAGGTATGTTAGTATCATATGGTAAGTGCCATATTGTTGTCGACCCAGTAGTTGAATCGTGAGCAGAGTTTACTTGAGATTTGTGTATTTGTATACTATTTGCATATTTTTGATATCCAATATCAGTTCTATTTTTTTCTAGATTTCCCCAATATAATACGTCATCTACTTGCGCAACTGATTTTGCTTTAGTGTAAGCTTCTTTAGGAACTTGAACAGCACCTATTATCTCTGATGCAGATTGTTCTAATCCTGTAAAGTATACATATGTTAAACCCCCAACTGTAGTGTTAATGATAACTTTATCAAGAGTAATTGCATCTTGAATATTATCTACTACTCTTATAATACAAGGTTGAATAAATTTATAATCTAAATCTAATTCACGTACAGACCATCTAATAGCTTTAGACGTTCCTATACCTCCTGCGCCACCATTATACACAGCATCGTTTAAGAGGTTAGCAGACCCCCAAGAATTTGTAGGTTCTGTTGCAGAAGACTCATTCTCATCATTTATATATACAGGATTACCTATTTCTAAATATGAAGTTATAGCCCCATCTTCTGTCATATATGCAACAGCTAACTGGTAAGTCCCCAATTTAAGAGCACCTCCATTAGACAGTATATTATCTAATACTACAATAGGGTATGATTTTATTTGAGGAAATAAATTAAAGAGATCTAAATTATATGGAGATGTAGGTACATTACTAAGATTCATATATCTTGGAACATTATTATCATCAGTCCAATATATTGAAACTTCTCCTGTAGAGTTAATTTTATATTCTCCTTCTATAGGAAACCCATCATTAAAGTTAAACTTCTCTATTGATGTAGCGTCGTTTATAATAGGAGTATACGTACCAGATAAATTTACTATACCTATTTCAGATACAGCTCCTGATGTTTTAAAAGAAAACAAAACAAACTTTGTTTGAGAAGCTAAATCATTTACAACTATTGAGCCAATAACTTCATAGTCAGGAGTAATTGAGCAATAACCTATAGTCCCTGCCTCATTTGAAATAGCACCTATATCTCTACCCGTAGTAGCATTTAATGCATATCTATACGTGCCAGGTAATTGATCTATAGGGTTTAAATCCCTATTGATACCTTGAATAAGTTTTTGTTGTCCGCTACCCTGTTTCTTCTCTGCCATATTAGTCTCTTACTAAATCTTCTCGTTTATTTATATCTTTAAAATTATTATCAAATCTATTCATATTAGGAACTAGTCTAACCCACTGATTTAAGAAAGATTCATATCCTGCAATATCAGGGAAGTTGGCATTATTTCTAGCTTGTGTGCAGTAATACTTCCATTGGCCTTCAGCAACTTGATATGTCATACCATTGTGATTAGGTGCGTATCCCCCTAATAATAGTTTTTTATATATATACCAAAACATAGCTTCTGAAAAACTAATGTCGTCTGGTATTAAAGGATAGCAATCTTCATCTAAAGGAAAAGCTGTGTAGCTTAAACATAACTTCCCATCTTTAAAAGAAGTTTTAATTAAATTATTTTCTATCACATAAGATTCTGAAAAATCAGAAAATTCATTATCACACCCTAAAGAGTGTATGTCTTTTCTAAATGTAGGTCTTCCATATGATAAAGTTTTAAGATTGCTAGAATTTGTATCAGCAAAATATATACCACTAAGAATTGCTACTTGATTGTTTAAATCTCTTAACTCGTGATTTAAATCTTGATTAGGGTTAACAGCTAAGCTATCATTAATTACTTTTATTTTAGCAAGAACAGAATCAAGCTCAGTTGTTGTATTAGGAGTTATACCAACATTAATAGAAACTTGATTTACATAATATAAGTCAGCTGGCATAGCAACTTTATAATCAACTACTGTTAAGATTGTATTCTTCGTAACTAGTTGAGGGCTTGCCCCTATATGCTCTAAAGCTTCACCTATCCACTCAATAGCATCATCAGTCCAATTATCATTAGTAGGTTTTAAATCTCTAAATACTTTTCTAATTATTGTTTGAGAAGACTTATTTTTATAAATCATATTTAATTCTTTTTAAATTTTAAGTAAGCTAAATCGTCTTGCTTAAGTAAATTTGTTAATTTTTCTTTATTACCTTTAACTCCTCTAGTAGGCACAAACTTATATACAGATTTATTAGGTATTTTACATTTACCTTTATTCCAAGTATATCTATAAAAGTCTTTATCGGTATAGTAGATATACCATTTAGTTCCTTCCTTAGTTGTATTGTTATATAACTCAACACCTTCTTCTAAGAGCTCTTTCTTATATGTGTTAGACTCCCCCCAATCTATAGTAGGTTTAGAGTTATTTCTTTCTACTCTTTTAATACTTATAGATGATAGGTTGTTACCTAAATTAACTTTGTGTCCTTTTAGTATATGCTCAATAACTTTAATATTAAATTCAGAGCATATAGCTCTAAACAATTTATTATCAATTGGCTCATTTTTATTAGCTTTATAATCTTTATATATGTCGTCTAATAAATATGTCATTGCTCTTGTCCTCTAGATTGTGGTGGAATTTGACCTGGAGCGTCCTGTGCTGCATCATTTGTAGTATCACTACTTGTTACGGCAAGCATTTTCATTTCTCCATTAAGTATTCCAGCAGTTAACATTTGAAGCATATCCATTGGTAAAGGGTATTCTGAGTTGTCATCATAACATACTGCTCCATCACAATTATTATATATATTTAATTTTTCAGGATCTTCAAAAATACCTCTTACATTAATCATACCATCTCCATCTGCATTATATAAGTAAAGATAGTTTTCTAAAATATATACTTTCTTTCTATCATGAGTGTATTTATCCCACGGTAAAAATTGAACCATGTGAGGTTCTACTATTTGATAACTTCCTAAACCCGTTATATCCCCTGCATATGTAATTGCGTCATTGAAATTTAACCTTACAAATTTAGGTAAAGGCATTTTAGTTCTGAATACATCACAACTAGTTTTGAGATTGCAACATTTAGAAGCGTCTATCTTTTCTAATTCTAAACACTTTAAATCTTGCTCCACTCCATTAGAAACAAATCCGTGTTTAGCCATGTCTCTTCTAATCATCATAGCTCTATAATACTTTATAGTAAATTTAACTTGATCTAAGGAGATATGGTCGTTGTGATTTGACCTACCTCCTCGATAAGTATTTAAAATATTGTATGCAATCTCATTTAATGTCATAATTTTTAAACGTTAGTTTGTAAATATCCTTCGTATCCGCGTAGTTTATTCCAAATATGTGCTTGACCTGTACGTTTAGCTTCGTATCCCATCATTTTATGCCATTCATCATTACCACAAATAGAAGGAATAAATCTAACTTTAATTCCTCTGTACTCATTAACCATCTCTTTGTGCAAGTGACCACAATGAACTTCCCTGTGAGTAGTTTGAGCAAACATTTCAGGTTGTTCTGTAGCCATAATTAATGGCATCTCTGCTTTTTTCTCTTTGTCTCCGTGTGTAAACATAATCATATTTGTTCCATATTTATAATACTTTCTAGAGTCATAATTATTATCTATTGTAACTCCTTCATCATTTATATAAAAAGCTCTTAGAAACTCTCCTGAATAAAACATTCTTTCATAGTCATGATTACCTTGTATAACAATCACATCTACAGGAGCTGTTCTAGCTAAAAAGTTTATTGCTCGCACCATTAAATTACAATATCCAATAAACGTTTCTTGCCATCCCGCGGAGTCATGTTGAGATGTTCCTTTAGTAGTAGCTCTTGAATATCCTTCTGAATTCATACCATCATTACCTATAGGTAAAAGAATCCTTTCTATCTTCAAGCCTGATGCTTTATTCATAAGATCTTTTATAGTATCCATATAAACATTTTCAGCTTCATCTAAAGTTTGCCCATCTAGTTTTCCATAATGTATATCTGGTAAAGATATTTCATACACTATAGGATCTTCTACCGGCTCGTACTTCCTCTCAACTTTAGGACTATACTTTTCAAGAGTTTCTAGAATTTCTTCTTTAACTTCTTTCATTATATTATCCTCTCCTTTTGTAACTACAGAAAATCTATTATCTCCTTTCATTGTCTGCCAAAACTTTACAGACTTAACATCATCTTCTGCTATACCGTTACTGTCTAAGAACTCTTTGAACTCATTGATTTCAGATTTACTTATATTATCTAAATCAAAGTCGTTTCCTTTTGCTTCTATCCTACCTTCTCTTAGTGCGTGTCTGCATGCTTCAACACTGCAATCTAAGCGTTCAGAAAGACGTTCAGCACCTTCTTTAAGGTAGCCAGGCCTGTCTTTCAAAAAGGCCTTGATTTCATCTTTTGTCATATATATATTTAGTTAGTTACTACTTTTTAGCTTTTTCAAGTGAGCGACCACCAAAGTAAGCACCTATTACAGTTATCAATACTAATTGTAATAGATCTGTCCATTTTGCTTCGACCACAAAGTTAATAACTCCTGCGTCAATAAATATTAATAACACAGTACTTATCACCAAAAATATTAACACTAATGGTCTAACGTTTTTACTTAACCACGAATCAGATTTCATATCTGCCTGCCATCTGGAAGTTATTTCTTTTTCCATGTCTGTTTCGTATTTAGCTATTAATTCTTTTACTTTTAACTCTGCAGCTAATTTTTCTTCTTTAGATGTATGTAAGCTGTCTATTACACCTCCTACACCTTTTACTAGTTCTGTGGCACCACCACTAAATATTTGTCCTAATACACTCATCTTATCTTATTTCTTTTAGTATTTCTTTTTCTTTAATAATATTTTCTTCTCTTGTTTCTTCTACACTCCCTTCATACGAATCTTCATATATAGTTACTTCTGAGTACTGCTCATCAACAACAGTATCCTCTCCATATGATTCTTCTTCTTTAATTACATCTACACTTACTATCGGAGTTATACTTGCTAACTCTGGCTGCTTAAGCACTAGAGCTGTTGTTTTTTTTCTTTCTTCATTTTCAATTTTTAATAGTTCTTGACTTATTAAATATCCTTCTACTATTGTCGTTACAGCCACAGTTCCTGATACAGTTTCAATACTTATATTTAGATCAGTCCCAGCAGGAAATAAATAAGGTGTATCAAAACTTAAAGCTGGTTGATTTTGAGCTTCAAACGTATTTGGTATCCTACCTTTATATATAGTTTGTAGCGCTCCTTTTACTCCAGCTTTTAAACTCCAGGTACATATGTGTAATGCACTTGTCTGTAGTTTAATACTTTGTACATACAAACTGTGCGCATTAGGTACTGTATAATGAGAACTTAACATTTTCCCTTCTTCTGCTATAATCTTAGCGTAAATAAATTGAGTAGCTGTCGGAACTCCTGAAGAAACAAAATCGTTTATATCTATTATATTATATTGCCTAGCGCTGTCTAAAGCTGTAATATAAATATCTCCTTGATTTTTTAACAATCTTCCAACTGTGCATACTTTTATATCATTTATTCTCTTATAATGATTAGCTAATTTTATAGGAGTTTGTCCAGACAATCTAACTTTTTCTGTCTTAATACGATACGAAGATGAAAGTCCTGTAATTTTAACTTCTATAGCTCCTTTGTCCCCATGTCTATCTTCAACTACTTCTTGTCTTTCATCATAATCTCCATACCCTGTATCAAGAACACTAGAGCTAGATATAAAGTATGTTCTAGTATATAAACTGTCATTAGTTAAAATATTAGGAACTCCAATAGGAAACTTATAAAGCCCATTACCATTAAGACCTAATCCACTACAAACATTTTCAGGGTCTGTACTAGTTGTTATCTCAGGGTTATATCCAATCCTACAAAATTTAGTCTTATATACTGCCATATATTATATACTTCTATGTTCATAAACAGTTCTACCGTTCTTTTTTAGTGCTACTGTCAATTTCTTTCTATTAGGTCTGTGAGTTACATAACTAACATGTATCCAATTAGGATTTTTATCTGTTCCAAATTCCCACACCATTTGATCAAAGTCTAAATTTTCTTTTATATAATAATACACTTCAGCATTTGTTTTATACTTAAATGTATCATCTATATCCATAGCTTGACCCTTCATATGCTGTGAGTTTTTAGATCCTCCTATTGCAGTGTTAACTGGCTTTCCTCTAAACATACTGTTTATTTTTATAGGACCTCCAGCCCACTCTCTTAAAGGTTCAAATATATTCTCTGCAACATCTTTCATACATTTAATTTGATCCTCATTAGGAGCATTATCTAAATTCAACCTATCACCCGTTCTACTGTACGTTGCTTCTTTCCAACTTACATGTTTACTTATTCTTTCCATATTTCTATGCAAATACTCCGTACTCAATAATAGTCTCTGCTGACTGTACATAACACTTATACGTTGCTTCTTTATTAAGTGTAAGCCAAATAGACTCTGATCCTGCTAATTTTACAAAGTTAGTATCATCAGAATCATCTGTAAATACATACACGTAATTAGAAGCTGTAGTGTCTGTATTTTTAAGATACAACCATACTGGACCAGTTTGATCATTACCTGTGTACAAAGTACTAGCTGCACCTGCGGCTGTACCTGTTACTGCATACCTAATAATACCTCCTTGCGTACAAGTTAAACTTTGAGTGTTTTCTACACTTAACGAGTCTGTTGTTAAATCTGCAGACGTTATAGTTAATTTTACTTTTACTGTTGCCATTCTTATTTATTTTAATTGTTATTAATTATTTTTACTACGCTTCAAATATTGCATATTCTACTACAGGAGTTCCTGATGCTGCATCTACCCAAAGATAGTCGTTTTCTCCATAAGGAATAAACATCCATTCTCCTGCACCTAACACTGCAAATCCTTGTCCAACAGAACCACTATTGTCTTCTTGTACTACTATTTTTTCTGCTGCATCCGTACTTAAATTTTTAAGATAAACATATGCTTTCTTGTCTGTAGAGTCCAAAACACCTACTGGTATCTTAGAAGCTGTTGTACTTGTTGTGTATCTCCCTATCGCTTGCTCATCTCCAGTTGCCACTATGTTTGCTGTCTGGTTGATGCTTAAGGAGTCTGAGTGCCAGTCTGTACTGGTTAACGTTAATCTTGCTGATAATTTTGCCATAATTTCTATTTTTATTATTTGTTATTAATTTTTACTTTTCTAGTCACACTTCCATCATCATATATATATAATATAATTTGATTCTTAATATTATCTACAGGCCTACCTAATAGATCTGTAGTCATTATTAAATTTTTCTTTTCTGCTCGTTTAGGTAACGAAGTGGTCCAATTACTTGAGCAATGTTCATATGTTAATTGACAGATTTCATCCCATTCATTATCACAACAATATTCATCTACCTCTATAGTCCAAGCGTAGCAGGCGTCATTAAGCCAATAAGGACTACCCGGACCAGTGATACAATTAGCGCTATATAAGCAAGAAGCAGAATCATTAACATTAGCTTCAATATTATAGTTGTATGCATTGACATCCATACATCCTTGAACCACAGCCACACACGAACCATTGTCAGTATTAGCGTTTGAATCATAATTAAAAGCAGTTGAATCCATACAACCGTACATATAAGCAATACAACTAAAGTCTTCTGTATTAGCTGTTGGATTGTAATTAAGGGCACTTGGATCAGTGCAACCATAAGTAAAAGTAATGCAAGTATTATTATCGACATTTGCTAAAGGGTTAAAATTAAACATTGTACTATCTGTACATCCATAGAGTATTTCTATGCAACTACCATCATTTGTATTACATGTATCACAATAATTAAATTGTGTAGGATTTATACATCCATATATAACAGGTACGCATGAACTATCATCTACATTAGCATTA
>Ga0209337_1001636_pt1 | contig 16871 bp, 25 predicted proteins | sample LinPmetageLP53_FD_184044 | JGI IMG/M metagenome (GOLD analysis project Ga0209337, IMG submission 184044) | Marine viral communities from the Pacific Ocean - LP-53 (SPAdes) (version 2) | ecosystem: Environmental > Aquatic > Marine > Oceanic | place: Pacific Ocean | collected 2010-02-08
GATGAGGTCTCATAGACCGAAAACAAGAGAATGTTTAAACGCTTTCTCTTGTTCATTTACTAACTTTAAAACAAACAAATTATGTACTATAATTATAAAGACCTACTCGAAGAAACGAGAAACAAAGAGTTTAGTTTCGAGAGTTTAGAGACCGCAGATTCATACGAGTTATTTTGGTTGCCTGAGATTGACCCATACAAGAAATTGGAACACAAGTGGGGGACACCGATTAACGCTGATGAATTATATTATAATGACCACGACTTTGAGGAGGCGTGTGAGTATATTGTCAAAGCGTCAGTCCACAATTTAAGGATTACCTTCAAGAATTATTATTTTGATGAGGAACTTATTGAGCAGTGGCAGAAGGAAGCGGAGAAAGAAGAAACCAATATTAGTTTAGGTTTGTAACCCGACTTTGTCGGAATAAAAGAGGGAGTGTTTAAACGCACTCTCTTTTTTTTTAAATCAAAAACGAATTAAGTGTTCGCAATGCGAACTTACATTTGTATCAACAAGTCGAGATAGACTCGACAATTTAATTTAATAAATAGAAAATTTCGAAAATTTAAAATCAAAATTATTATCAGGAGTCGTTTTAGGTAGCGACAATAAATTTAACATTGACTCATTAGTATCTTCAGAAGATATTAGGGAACTAAACATAGTGCTAGATGTGTTTGATGAGTTAGGAGATTTAGCAGATTACTTTAGTGAATACGAACATTATCACAAAGCCGACAGATGTTGTTTGTTAGCTGGAAAAATATCTGAGGTGTTCGGTTTGCCAAGTGGCAAAAAGAAATGGAAAGAATTTTTTCATCATCTTAGATTCAAAGCAGTGCAAATAAAAGCGGAAGAAAAATCTAGGTATAAAGAATTTAAACCACTGCTAAAATTGTCAAAAGAAATATAAGTTTTGTTTCGAGAAGAAGAGAGAGTGTTTAAACGCACTCTCTTTTTTTTTGCTAAATAATTTGGTTATTAAAAAGTTAATACTTATCTTTAGTAAAGTTATTAATTAAATATTAATTATGAAACAAGTAGAATTAAAAGACAAAATTCTAAACGAAGTGTTAGAAGATGTCAGGAAGTATCGAGATTACTTAGTTTATAAAAGTAAAAAGAACTCGAAGAATATTTCCCCCAAGTTTAACTTTTGGGATTTGAGAGACAGCATAGATGAAAGTTTAAATCACTATCTGAAGACGGGTATGACTAACCCAATCATAAGAGATAACCAAAGAACTAGAGTACAATGAAAATTGATTTAAGAGAAATAATTCAAAAGGTTAGAGACCTGAGAGACAACACTCCGTGTTTAGAGGATTCTCATAAGCATTGTGGTTGTGAGAAATTTGATGAGATAATAGATGACTTAATAAAAATACATTATGCAGATAAAATCTAAGAAAGTAAAAGACACAGAGCGTTTAAACGATATCTCTAAGAAACGAATCGAAAAATTATTTAAAGCATTGATTGAAGTATATAAAAAATAAAGCTATGGAAGAACAGACTAAATTATTAGACCAAGTATATTCAAAAGTTTTAAGTGTCGTAAAAAGTGATGATGATTACGAAACTATAAAATTAATTCAACCAATTTTAGATAAGATAGATGAGATTCAAAATGAAATTAGATAACTAACTAAAAAGTAAGCAAAGGCACGAAACTAAAAGGGCGATACGCTTCACTTGAGCATGACCGATTCGTTAAACTCAAGGCTTTTTTTTAAATTAAAATAATGACAGCTAATAAATTATTAGACCAAGTATATATGAAGTATTACAATCAGTATGGAGAAAATAAAACTGATGATGTTCAAATCTCTATAATTTTAGATAGAATTGACGACCTTCAAAACGAAATAGAAAACTTAAATACTTAAATTATGGAAAAACAATTAAAGGTTACGAGTGTACGATACTTTGAGACTCGAAGAGGATTAGGGTATGAGTGCAAGACAAACATAAATGGATTGCTGATTTGGAATGACGGCAACGGGGGTGGCACATTTTTAGATTGCGACTTTCAGAATATGAACAGAAGAGAACTCACTCAGTACGAGGAAGAGTTTTCCGAGACGGACTTAGAACACCTTATAGATGTCTATGAGGGTGTAGATTTAATAAATAAATATATATAGTTATGGAAAGACATGATATTGAATTAAAAGAGAGAGAGGATAGCGTAATTAATGTTACCTCAGAACTAGCAGAAGTTAACCACTTCTCCTTAACCATATACTTTGTATATAAAAATGAAAAGTATGGTGCGTATTGTAATTACGAAGTTAATGGTAAAGGAATATATGATATAAATATATATGGCGTTGATAAGGAATTAGAAACTACAGATGAATTAGAACATCAAGTTGATGTTTTTTTTAGAGAGCAGTTTCATATAGATGAAAAAACTTTAGATTGGTAAAGAGAGTGTTTAAACAACTTTAAAAAGAAGGTCAGGCAGTTGATATGAAAGGGTCAACATACGAAAGACGATATAAAAATGTAATGCCTGAGTCGTTCTTCTTTTTTTATTTTGTTATTCAAAAATAATTACATATCTTTGCATAAGATAATCAATGAAAAAAACAATTTGTAGCGTGTGTGGGAGTGATAATATCGAGATGATAAATGACGAGTATCAAGGAGAGTACACCGCACTTACTTACAATTGTTTAGATTGCAACAAAAAAACGACTGACTATTATGACATTATTTTCAACCCCTTCACTACCTTTCTTGCGTCAACTACGCAGAAAGAAACGACATAAAGCATTTGTGTATGATAGTATGCTTGAACAAAGAAATCAAGCCATACGCCTACTGCTATCTATTGACCCTCATACAGATGTTGAGGTCATTAGAAGGTCAACAATAAAACCTTACTTAATTTGTAGAGTACCCAAAGGAGATTTATATTTACTTAAGGAAGCAAAAAGAAAATTTCTCTTGGCTACTAAATACAGGAGAAGACTTTTACTTTTAAACTTTTAGATATGGAAGAACAAATAAAAATGTATGAGTACAGGCTCGAGGCTATCATCAAAAGAGTAGCTGAGTCTATTGATAAATTAGAAGACTTGAAAGCGTCTTCAGGGAATATGTCTTATGACCAAGACAGATTATTAAAACAAGTAATAACTGATTTAAAAGAAATACAATGAAAGAGTATATATTTAAACAATACACCGAAAATATTTGTACCCATTTGGGTATAGAGAGTTCTGATTTGTTTGTAAAGTCAAGGGAAGCGGGAGTTGTCGATGCAAGACAACTCCTGTTCTACCTTTGTCATGACAAAAGACAAATGAAATTCACAGAAATCAAATCGTATGCTGACAAGGTTGGATTAGACCAAAATGTTTCTAACATAAAACACGCAGTCGATAGCTTTAAGGCGAAGTTAGACAAAGACCCTGACCTTTTGCATATCATTCAAAAGCTAAACAAGATTGAACACTAATGATTTAGAGAGGGTGTTTAAACAGGCTCGCTCTGAACATTCAAGTGTCGAGGTAGACGCAGACGGCTACAAGGCGTGTGTGTACTTAGGTGTTAAGATAACGAAAGATGATATGACAGGAGAAATTAAAATATATGACCCGCAAAAGAGTGCAAACTATTATGTGGAGATAGACAAAGGATTGTATTCCTTCTTTGTAAACAAAGGGTGGACGGGTGCAGTCATAGAATTAACATTACTAAAGTACAAAGATAAATTAGAAAGAGTAAAAGATAGTATGGCTCAAGAGATGAACTCAGGACAAAATCCTAAGAGACTAAGGATTCTCAAAGAGACAAGAGAACACATACTAAAAAAATATTATAAACTAACTCAAAAATTAAATAAATGAAAAATCTATATAAGGCTCTGATTAAATTTCAGAATGATGTACCTCAGATTGAAAAGAATACTGAGGGGTATGGCTACAAGTACGCAAAACTTGAAGACATTATTAAGACAATTAAACCTGTACTTAAAAACAACGGACTACTTGTAACGCAAGCGATATGTACTGACCCTGAAACAAGACTGCCTTCAGTAAGAACTACGCTGATACACGCAGAGAGCGGGGAGACTGACACAAGTTTCACTCCTGTTACAGAGGTAAAACTAGGGTCAATGAATATGTATCAAAGTATTGGTGCGGGTATAACTTATTATCGTAGATACGCATTAGCGGGTATGCTAGGGATAGCACCTGACGACGACATAGACGCAAATGATGAGGTTAAATCAACGAAAACCAAGATGACTAAGGGTAACTATGCGGTCATGAAAAAGAGTGCAGAAAACCATAGGAAAAAAGGTAAGAAGTGGGACGAGATATTAGCTATTATGTCAGAGAATGTTATACTAGACACAAAGCTAGTTCAGAACATGAAAAAAGAAATGTATGGAAAGTAGTAAGATAATAGAGAAGTTAAAGAACGACAAGGATTACTACGGGAAGTTCGGGTCTAAGTTCCTTTCCAATAGTGATGTGAAGTCGCTACGAAACGATATCAAATCATTTAGAAAACCAATGCGTTTAAACGAAGCGTTGGAGTCGGGCAGGTATTTTCATCAGCTTTTATTAGAGGAAGACAAAGCAAAAAACTTTCCTATGGTAGAGGCTAAGACAAGAAACTCTAAAGAATACAAAGAGTATTTGGAGGAGAACAAGGTCGAGTTTGTTTTAAAAACCAATGAAGCTATGGCGATTAAAGACATAGCGGATTGGGTTATGAGCGACAAGACCGAGTGTACTCAGTTCATCAGGGATTTACTTAACAATCCTGAGGCTCTGAGAGAGCAACCCACCATTTGTGAACTACATGGACACAATTGGAAAGGGAAAGCCGACCTCATCACAACAGATGAGACGGGACAATATGTTATAATAGATTTCAAAACCACAAGTGGAAACCCTAGTGATTTCAATAAGTGGACACTCGACTCGTTTGGATATAATTCTCAGGCTTATCTCTATAAAGAGATGTATGGTATGAACTTTAAGTTTATATTTATTGGGAAGAAACCAAAGGAAGATAGTAAAGGGAAAGTTTATTATGATGTGTGTGAGATAACTCCCTCACAAGATACTCTTGATATGGGTAGAATGAGAGTTATGGAAGCACTTGAGCAATACGAAAAGTATTATGGCGAGGGTGCAACTGAAGATGTACGAGCGTCGTACACTAAAAAAGTAATTTAAATATATATATATGAGTAATCAGAGAAAGGTTATTGGTACTTTAAATATAAGTATTAACCTTGATAAGATACCAAAAGAAAAAATAGTTAAAGGAGAGAAGGGAAGTTACGCTAACTTGACTGCCTTAATCTTTGACGGGGACGACCAATATGGTAAGAACTCAACGGCTATGGTTTCAAAAACTGCTGAAGAAAGAGAGTCTAATGTGGACACTATTTACTTGGGCAACGGGTGGTACAATGTCAAGGTTGACAAAGCACCATTCTAATTAATTAAATTTAATTTATAACAGGAGCGAGGAGAGTTTTTCTTTTTCATATTAATTAGTCTTTCCTCCTCCTTTTTTTAACATACAAACAAATTGAAAAAAGAAGTAACAATATTTAAAAACATACTAGAGACTGACGCTCCCTTCCATAGAGAAGTAATGTTTATCCTTGAAAGAATTAAGCAAGGCAAGAACAAAGAGTTAGTCAAAAGGATTAGAGCGGAGAAGGATAAGACAAAAAGGAATGAACTTAAAAAGAAGTTGCCTTCCATTTGTTTTTCAGGTACATTTTTAAAGCGTGCTGACTCCTCTCTTGTCGCTCACTCAGGATTAATTTGCCTTGACCTTGATGGGTATAAAAAGAAAAAAGATTTAGAAGAAGACAGGGCGAAGTTTAAAAAAAGTAAGTTTGTTTATAGCGTGTTTGTATCCCCTTCAGGCAATGGCTTGAAAGTATTAATACAGATACCGCAAGAGGCAGACAATCATAAAAAATATTTCAATGCACTTAATAAACATTTTGCTTCACCTTATTTTGATACTACCTCAAAGAATGTATCAAGGGTTTGTTACGAAAGTTCCGACCCTCAGCTTTATATTAATGAAGAAAGTAAGATATGGGAAAAAATAGAAGAAGACGAATACCAAGAAAAGCATTTAGCACAAGGTCAACCTTTGTTAAAAATTACAAACGAAAGCAAGATAGTAGAGATACTACTCAAGTGGTGGACGCTAAAGTACCCTTTGTCAGAGGGGGTAAGGAATAATAATGTTTATGTTATAGCCCAAGCTATGAATGAGTTTGGCATTAACAGGTCAACCGCTTCAATAATATGTAACAACTATGCAACCAAAGACTTTCCCACACGAGAGATAGAGACTACAATTAACTCAGCATATAGTAAAAAGAATTTACACGGGACAAAGTATTACGAGGACACAGAGACTATTGATAATATAAAGCAAAGATTAAAAAGAGGAGAGCCAAAGAAAGATGTAAAGAACTACTTGAAGAAAACAAATCTTCCTGATGATACTATTGATGAAGTAATTAAAAAAGCAGAGGAAGGTAAGGAAGAAGAGTTTTGGACTAAGAATGAGAAGGGTGTGATAAAGATAGTACCCCTTCTGTTTAAACGCTTCCTAGAAGATAATGGGTTTCACAAGTATTCTCCTGAGGGAAGTAAGAGTTATATATTTGTTAAGATTACTAACAATCTAATAGACCATACAAGCGAGAAGGAAATAAAAGATTTCGTACTTGATTACTTATATCAATTAGAAGATGTATCTATCTACAACTACTTTGCCGAGCAGACTAGGTTATTTAAGGAGGAGTTCTTGACTTTAATAAATACAATTGATGTATATTTTATAGAGGACACAAGTGATACCTCGTATTTATACTTTAATAATTGTGCCGTTCAGGTACAACAAGACAAGGTAAAGTCGATTGACTATGTAGATTTAGATGGGTATGTGTGGAAAGACCAAGTTATAGACCGAGCATACAAAGATTGTATAACTACCGAGTGCGACTACCGAACTTTTATAAGTAATGTCTGTAATAAAGATTCTAAAAGAAAGCTGTCAATGGAATCAACGATAGGGTTTTTAATGCACGGGCATAAGAACTTATCGTATTGTCCTGCGGTTATTCTTAATGACGAGGTTATATCAGACAACCCTGAGGGTGGTACAGGTAAGGGGATATTTATGAACGCTCTGAGCCACATGAAAAAGCTAGTGACAATAGACGGCAAAGCCTTTGCTTTTGAGAAATCATTTGCATACCAATTAGTCTCAGCAGATACGCAGATACTATGCTTTGATGATGTCAAGAAGTATTTTAATTTCGAGAGACTCTTTAGTGTAGTGACAGAAGGATTGACACTTGAAAAGAAAAATAAAGACGCAATAAAGATTCCTTTTGATAAAAGCCCCAAGATAGCTATCACTACTAACTATGCCATCAAAGGAGCGGGCAATTCATTTGCTAGAAGGAAGTGGGAGTTAGAACTTTACCAACATTATAATAAAAATTACAGCCCGTTAGATGAGTTTGGGCAGTTGTTTTTTGGAGATTGGGATGATGATGAGTGGTGTGTGTTCGACAACTATATGATTGAATGTCTTCAGTTGTATCTAAAACAAGGACTCGTCGAGAGTAACTTTGTTAACTTAAAGATTAGACAGCTATCCGCTGCGACATCTCATGATTTTATAGAGTGGTGTGGTTTAATTAATGGACAGGAAGAGAATGACAAGCTAAGTGCTGGTTTGCAAATTCATAAAAATGAAATGTATTTTGATTTCATTAATGAGTATCCTGATTACGGACCTAAGTCTAAGTTTACTATAAGCCGACAGAAGTTTTATAAATGGTTACACGATTATTGTGTATTTAAAACAGGTAAAGAGCCGATAGAGGGTAGGGATATGACAGGTAGGTGGATTCAATTACAAGAAGAAGAGGAAGAAGATAACGAAGAGGAGTTTATATTTTGAAATTTAGAGACTATCAAATAGAAATCATAGGGAAGTCCCTCACGGTTTTGGAGGCGCACCAGTTTGTGTATCTATCAATGGAGGTTAGAACAGGGAAGACTCTGACTGCAATGGGTGTAGCAAACAAACTAGGTATAAAGAATCTTTTGTTTGTAACTAAAAAGAAAGCAATTAGTTCTATTTCCGCTGACTACAAGAAGTTAAAGCCTAAGTATGACTTGACTGTTATCAATTATGAGAGTCTACACAAGGTAGAAGGGAAGTTTGACCTTATGGTTTTAGATGAAGCTCATACACTTGGAGCATATCCTAAACCAAGTAAGAGAACCAAGCTCATAAAACAAATGATATCCAAACAAAAGCCTTATGTTATCTTGATGTCAGGTACGCCTACTCCTGAGTCTTTTAGTCAGATGTATCATCAAGTGTATGGGTGTCCATCGAGTCCGTTTAAACATCATGTAAGTTTTTATAAGTTTGCTAAAGAGTATGTTAATGTGACACAAAGAGTTATCAAATCTTTTCCTTTAAATAATTATGATGACGGTAAACAATCTATACTTGATGAGATGAAACCATATATGATTAGCTACACACAAAAAGAGGCGGGGTTTAAATCTCAGATAAAAGAACATGTGTTAAAGGTTAAGATGAGTGAGCTTACATATAGATTCGTAAAAGAAATGAGGGAGCATAGTGTGATTGAGGGAAAGAAAACGGATGACGCTATACTTGGAGATACAGGAGTTAAGAAGATGTCTAAGATACATCAGTTGTTTTCAGGAACTGTGAAGTTGGAGAGCGGAAAAGGTATGGTGACTGACCTTTCTAAAGCTAAGTTTATACACGCTGAATTTAATAATCAGAAGATAGGTATATTCTATAAGTTTAAAGCTGAGTATGATGCCTTAAAACAAGTATACGGGGATGCTTTAACTGATGACTTGGAAGATTTTAATTCAACTAATAAAAACATTGCTCTTCAGATTGTCAGCGGAAGAGAAGGGATTAGTTTAAAAAAGGCTGACTGCCTAGTGTATTACAATATAGATTTCTCAGCTCTGAGTTATTGGCAATCCCGTGACAGGATGACAACAAAGGATTCTAAATCCAGTGATGTATACTGGATATTTGCAGAGAAGGGAATCGAAACAAAGATTTACAAAACGGTGACCAAGAAAAAAGATTACACGCTTCGTCACTTTAAAAAAGATTTACTAAGTTTATAAATATGAAAGAACAAAAATTAATTGAGATGCTAAACAAGCTAGACAAGCTTGATGAGATAATGAAAGAAGTAATTAACGAGATGATGAACATAAGAAGTTTATCAGTCGGAACACTTGAAGCTCTGAAAAGAATGGAAGGTTATGACAAAGCCATCGAAAAACTAAAAGCTGATGCCGAAAAACAAAAAGCTAAGCCAAAGGAAGAAAATAAATAACTAACTTTATATTATGACAGAGCAACAGATTCAGACAAAGAAAATAAAAGAGTTGGAGGCTGATGGTTACTTTGTTTTAAAATTAATAAAAACTAATAAGAACGGGATACCAGATGTTCTTGCATTGCACCCAGAGTATGGGATTGAGTTCTACGAAATCAAAACCAAGAAAGGTAGAGTGTCAAAGCTTCAGGAGTACCGTCTGAAAGAATTGAGACAATATGGATTTACCGCAGAAATACACAGGGGATGAACACTACTACGAAATGGAAGAAACTTTTCTGGAAGAGCTAGAAAACTTACCTTCTATTTATAGTGCAGGCATCATAATGCAGCTAGATATATTAGCTGAAGAGATGTACCAAGAAAATAGAAAGTCTATGCCATCTAAAAGATTTGGATTATTAGCTGGAGTCGTCGAGCTAAAGAGTCCTTTGTTTTTTAGTGTTGAATACTTGAACAGCAAAACAATGCACCCACTGTTCTATAAATTCAACATCATAAACAGTGATGATTATTTAGATTACATCAACCTTAATAAAACCATAAAGAATGAAGCTTGAATTAATTGAAGATTTAGTAGTAAAAGAATTTCAAAATGACTTTACTATTCCAGTAAGAACCCAACAGAATGTGTATCAGAGAGCCATCTATTATAGAATATGCAGAGAGTTTACTAATAAAACGATAAAAGATATAGGGTACTCTATAGGTAGAGACCACGCCACGGTTCTTCATGGTATCAAACTGTTTAAAAACTTTGAGCTGTGGGGAGAGGATAAGCTATTAGATTCCTATGCAAAAATTAAAAATAAAGTTCAGGAAAATCAAGATAAAAAGTACCGCTCGGCTTTAAATCGTAAGCAGACATACAAGCTTTTGCTTAACGAGTACATTAACCTCAAAGAAAAAAATTATAAATTGAAACAATCATTACAAAAATTTTCCTAACTTTAAGTAGTAGTGAGCTCTAAATAATGATTATAACACCGCTCGATAAGAAAAGACTTCAGAACATTAACTTTATAATGTCTGACATTCACGACTCAGTTAATCAGATATACGAAACTTTAGTAGACCAAGAGTATGACGAGACTCGCAAGACTATTCTCCTTCTTAATAGTAAACTCAAAACTATTAATGAATCAATTAATAATGAACTATAAAAGTAAATTTACTTTGTCATCATTTAATCTTACGCCTTCTTCTTCTCTGACTAATCTTAGTTTTAGATGTAGAGAGAGAGTTTAAACGAGCTGGCAAACGACCAGAGGGTGTCTCATCTTCCCACTGTGCAGCCATCTGAGGCATATTAGCGTACATCCATTTTTTTTGTGCTTTGCTTTTAAAAGGCATAATTATCTAACACTGTCTTTAATTCGTTTCAAATTGTAAGTAATTATAGAACCAACTTCTGCTGGAAGTGCACCAGAAATATATAAAGGCCACATTGCCGCAGTAATCTGCGCCAACTCTAAGTGTTCCTTATCTAATTCTTTACCATTGTAAGTACCAGACAGCATACTTTTTATTGCAACAAATGGTTGCTCTAAAGATTTTTCAAACACAATACTTCCCAAACCTAAATCCTCTAATAAAGTTTCGTTGCTTGTGTAAAACTCAAAAGGATTTTCATCATCTGATATTGAAGCAATCAAAGCGTTTAAACCTATTCTCACTCCATCATCAAGGGGTGGAAGTGGACTTAATATATCCGACACTATATTACCAGCTCTACCTTTAATTCTGTTAGCTGTTTGTTGCTCTAGTTTTTCTGGGTCTTCCTCTGGAGCTCCGAGCATATTGGATAATGCTGCAGTTCCCATAGTTAAACCTAATCCAATTGCATTAAACACTGCGGATTCTACAACAAGCCCTCCTAAAGAACGAGCTGCTTTAACTCTATCAGGTGTATTAGAGTTTTTATTAGTCATGGTGTTTAAATCAGAATACATCCTACTCTTTTGATTTAATAAAAAATTTGAAAAGGGTAGAAATATTTTAGTCGCTAACCTTGTAGTAGTATTATCACTTCTAAACCAAGCTCCTTGTAAGTCTTTTTGAGATGTGTTCTGCTGTCTATCTACTTGTTGTTGAGCATAATTACCAGCCTCTTGGTCTACTTCATGGTTAGCCCAGTCGAACCCTTCTTCAAATACATTGATACCTTTTCTTTTCATCTGCCTTCCATAGTAGGCTACCCACGATGCGTTAGCTGCAATCTTATCTGGATTTATAAGCATTTGTTTTAACCACCAGTTTTGTAACTTTTCTACTTCAGCTACCATTTTACCACTTTTACTTCTCGCTTGTTTTTGAAACTTACTATCATAAGAATCAATTAAAGCTGAAGCTTCAATCCCCCTGTTAGCAATATCAAAAGGTAAACTTTTTATCCATTCTCTTAAATCTTTATTCGAGGTAAATTCTTTCACAGCATTAAAAGTGTTTTGTCCACCTGCATTTACAGCGGTATTGGACAAAGGAACTAACTGTTTTGGATATTGCCCTACACTTCCCAGTGTTCTTGACACCCCTAAAGTTACAAACCTATTTAATATACGAGCATCTTTTCTTGATTTCTCAGATATAAATTTATTACCTCTTTTAGAATTTACATATTCCTTAATCCTATTTAAGAAAGCCTCTCTTACATCTCCATCTTCAATTATATCTTTAAAAGAATCAGAATCTGTATAACCTTTTAACTGTTGTATACCCTCAGCGGTATTTATATCAATCAAAGCTTTTCTCATTTTAAATATTTGTTGAGAATCAAAATCTAAATTCACATAACGTTTTTTATCCCCCTTTTTTAAAGTATACAAACGTTGATTTGGCTCTAACACACCTGTTTTCTTATCATGAATTTTTCTTTTATTAAAATAAGTATCATCAACAAAAACAGGGTCATCAAAATTAGAGTCAGCTGATTTTTCTAACAAGCTATAAGTGTCTCCAACATAGTTAGGGTCGTTTTCTAAAATTATATTATATATACCTTCAGCGTGATTTTTTAAATCTGGATAAAACTCAGACCACTCATTAATAATATAATCAACAGCATCAATGTTAGAATTATCGACTTTACTTTTTACATCTTCTATTTTTGTTGCGTCTTTTAATATTCGGTTATAAACCTTTGCATAATCCTCACCTTTTTGTCTCTCTAATTTGCTACCATATTTTAATTCTACCATAGCTTCTTCAACTAATCCTTTTCTTCTACCAAACTCTTCTTGTTGTTGTGATTCTGTACCCACTATGGTTCTATTTACAAAAGCATACATACCTCTCTCGGTTACATTTTCTGGAGAATAAAAATCTTGGTCATTTGGATTGCTTTCAAAAAACTTAGCATGGTATATATCACCTATAGCAGTTGCAATTCTTTCACCATTTGCACTTCCATTTATGACTTCTTGCAGACCACTATTTTTAAAAAACGTATTTGAATCTGTCTGATTCCCAAACATAAACTCAGACATTATTGGAAGAGAAGCAATGTTTGTACTCCAATACAAACCTGTGCTGGTAGGTAATAAAGTATCCACAATATTTTTTAATTCACTTGACCTTAAATCGTTTTGATTATCCATCGCAGCCATCTGACTTCCCCTATACTTAGATATTGTAGCAACCATTCCTCCTGTACCTTGATTAGTAGCAAAGTTTACAATCGCATCTATAACTTTTATTTTTTCTGGAATAGACAGGTCGTTTATATCAATCTCCATAAAATCTTGAATAATTTTTTTCTCCCTTGGACTTAATTTAACCTCATTCTTAGCATTAAAAGAATCTTTGCCAGTTTCTATTTGACTCTCTACAATAGTTTTATAAGTTTTGAAAGCATTTTCAGCTGCTGTGTTTATGATTTGTTCTTTCCCAGTTATCTTACTTATCTCACTTATAATAAACGCATCAGGGTTTGATACACCTTCATTGTATGCGTTTCTTAAAACTTCATTTACCTCATTCATAGAAAGTTCATCTGCGGATACTCCTGTCAACTCTTGAAAAGCTTCTGATTTAATTTTTGCATTTCTAATCTCTACCTGTTTTAACTCCCTTAGAGTATATTTATTAACATCCTCTACTACAAATGGCGAGGCTATGTTTGAATCTTTAGTAGTAATCTTTGTAGGTTTTAATCCCTCTGTTATTTGTTCAGCTTTTTTGACATACTCTTTTAAATCGGTTACATCAAGAGGGTTAATGTCTAAAAACTGTTCTGCTGCCAAAGTAACCTCCGGGCTTACCCCTCTTTTTCTTGCTCTTCTTATTTGTTTTTTAATTGTAGGAGTAATTTTATCTACTTTTTTGTACAGGTCTTTTCTTTCTTGTGTATCAAATGTAGTTACTATACCATCTAATGTATTCCTAACTTTATCAGGAGAGTCGTATGTTGATTTTTGAATGGTTGCTTTTATTCTACCTATCGTCGTCTTATCTACGTCTGAGTCTTTAGATAAAGTATCTACTAAATCCAAGAAGGCTTTCTTTCTTGACTCAGATGTGTTAAGTGGTTTTGAAATATTTTTATATATTTTATCTCTCTGCTCAATTATATTTTCTGATTTAGTTTCATTAATAATTTCAACCATATTATTATCCACAGCAACACTAACCTCTTCACCTCGTACAGCCCCTTCTACAGCTTCTACTGTATTTACCTCAGGGTCTCTGTTTTTATTTGCTATGACTTCAGTCTCAGTGGCAACCTGCTCAGTTTCTACAAAAGGTTCTAATGTTGCACTACCAGTTATACTATCTTGAGTTCCATCAGGCCTAGTATAGGTTACTGTAACATCAGCCGATGCTCCAGTTTCAGATTCTCTAATTTCTTTAACTTCATAACTTACCGTTACTCCGTCTGCAAGGTCATCTTCAAAAGTATCTCTTGAATCTTGGTCGATTTGATACCCTCTTTTTTCTAATGCTTTTTCAGATACTTTACTTTTGCCCCTTTGGGATTTATCTTTATCACTTCTATTAAAGATAAACTTAGTAGTAGTTACCCCATCTTTTTCTGTCACCTGTGCAATTTGAGTAGAGACTTTGCCTTTGTTTTCTATTTGTTCACCTTCTTCTATTGTTTCATTTTCTAATAAATCTTCTTGAGTAAGAGCGGGTTCTATCTCGCTCTCAATAGTTTCAGTTTCTTTAATTACTTCTTCAGGTTTTAACTGATACAATCCTTCTAACTCTTTGTCTATTTCCTCAAACCTTAGCTGTGAGCCTTTATCTCTTTTGCCTTCAAGGTTTTTCTTTTCAATCTCTAACTCAATAACTTTCTCTTGAGCTTCAGGGCTAAGACTTGAACGTGCCGTTTCCCCCTCTCTTATAACCTCATCTCTAACTTTTAATGCTTTTTTTCTATCCTCTACTAACTCACGAAGTATAGGGTCATTTTTAATTTGAAATTTAGTTTTAGCAAAGTCTTTGTCGTCAGCATTGTTAATTGCATTTTCAATATCAGCTCTCTTTACCAGACCTTTATTCATAGAGTATTGAGGTTTTGCAATTAATTGCCCATAAGCAAATGAACCTGGGACAGTAGCAGTTCCAGCTATACCCTCAAACCCAATCTCTTTTATATCCATTTCTTGACCAACAACACCTCTAGCTACAGCTTCTCCAGTTGAACCACCAATTCCTTCTATACCACCTGCTGCTATAGCTTCTTTCGCAAATTGTTTTGTTCGACTAAATTTACCAGCTTTTTTAGCAGCACTCTTTAAACTCTTCACTGCTTTCCCTGCAATACCAGCTGTCAACGCATCGATAGCACCGATAGTCAAACCTCTTCCTGCAGCTCTATTTTTAATTCTTCCGTAAGCTTCTTGGTCATTCAGCACTTCCATCACCGCTTCTTCTGTAAATTCTTTTCCATTCTTCTCTATTTCTTCTTGTAAAAATTCACCAAAAGATAATGCGGTTTCTAATGTTCCTCCTGCCGCACCTAAAGCAAATGGTAAACTAGAAATAAAACCTCCAACAGCACCGGGTATAGCACCAATACCTCCTGCTGGAGCACCCGCTAAAGCACCCGCTCCTGTTCCTGTGACTATTGCTCCCCCAGCAGCCTTTAATGAGGCTGGATTTAACATAGCCGACACAGAACTTACAAATAGCTGTGGTATAATTTGCCCTCTATTTTGAAATAAAGCTTTTACAAAACCAAACATCCCCCCTCCAGCTGCATCAAAGTCTTGATTAAACTTTCGCATTTCATCTGACTCAGGGGTGTTTGCTAATTCATTGTTTGCTGCAATAAAAGTTTGAATATCTTCTTGCGTAACGTTTTTACCACTTCCCAAGATATCCATTACCTCTAAAGCATCATCTACAGCTGCTCCTTGAACTTGACCTTGTTCGGCAGCTCTATATATATCTCCAAAAAAATCTGTAATAAAGTTTTTTCCAAGTGTTCTTTCAAGAGCTGTATCTTTTTCTTGTTCAGCTATAACGCTAGGTAAAACGGATTTGTATTCTGGCGATTCCAAAGAACCAGTTTCCGATTCTGATTCCGTAATGACTTCTTCTTCGTCTTTTTTTTTTACTTTATATTTTTCTATAAAGACTTCTTTGTCTTGAGTAAACAAACCATCTCTAGTAACCACTCCATAAACTTTATCTACGTATGCTGGGTCATTTAGTTGAACTTGGAAATCTTCAAAAGATTTAGTGTAGTAACCATCCCTAACTAATACGTCATAAAGTTTTCTAGTTTCATCCATACTATTAATCTAGTTCACCGCCCCCACCAGCCACTGGAGTTGTAGTTGTAGTCGGGGTTGTAGTTGGCGTAGAGCCTCCTACATTTTTGTCTTTAATAAATCTATCGTATATTATCTGTAAATTTTCGTCTGGCACATAAACAACTGCTTCCGTAACCTTATCAATAATTTCCTCATCAGTTAAACCTCTGATATCTATTTCAACGTTAGCAAAAGACCCACCGGCTGTGGGGATTCTAAGCTCTAGTTGTTGTCTTAATAATTTTTGTGAGTCTATACTAACACCAATATTCCCCAATACAGAATTAAGCCTTTTAGCTATTTGATTATCCCTATCAGTTAACCACCCTGTGGTAAACGGTAATCTCATACCTTTTCCTCTACTAAGTCCTGCAGCAATTGGTCCAGATATTTCATTTCTAATAAACTCAGTTATTGAGCCCATATTTTGAGCAATATTAGAATCTTCACCGGCATCTACCTCCAGCGCTCTGGCTGTAATTAATTTAGTAGAAGCATCTGTGTTAAGGGTTTTAGCTACTGTGGCTTTAATTGTTTCTTGAGCTTGTCTAAGGTCTGCGTCTATTTTTTCTTTTTCTAAATAGCCCGCAGCAGTATCACTTCTTGTAGCTCTACCTTTAATTTCTTTTACAATAAAGTCTTCGGCTTCTTGTCTTTGAGCTTCACTTACTAAAGGTCCA
>Ga0209337_1001637_pt1 | contig 16845 bp, 16 predicted proteins | sample LinPmetageLP53_FD_184044 | JGI IMG/M metagenome (GOLD analysis project Ga0209337, IMG submission 184044) | Marine viral communities from the Pacific Ocean - LP-53 (SPAdes) (version 2) | ecosystem: Environmental > Aquatic > Marine > Oceanic | place: Pacific Ocean | collected 2010-02-08
TCAATTGATCTGATACTCGATGTTCAAATCCACTTCTATAACCATGTTTAATTGCGTTTGCACGTATCTTTGATTTACGTTTCCATGCCATAACTTATTCCTATTTATTATAAATATCTAATAATCCCAACGAACAATAAAATTTGTATCAATGTCATTACGTTTTTGTATTGGTTGAGCTAATTTTGAAACAGCTAATAATTCAGCATTATCGTTATATAAACCTATAGTAGTTATATAAGGTTTAGCTATACCTTTTACAAACATTGTTTTGATGAGTTCGCCTGGCAATGTATTAGCTTCTTCTGCTTGAGATAATATTTTATTTGTAGCTGGTATAAACGTTGCACTAGGATTCATTGAGACATTGAATTGATCCTTAGGAACGCGTATAAGTACTTCATTTTCATAAATTGTATGAGTTCCTTTATATGTAACATCAAATGTATTACCAAAAGCACCAGACCCGGTATTATACTTAGACATTGGAGATGATATTACTATCTCACCGTTTCGGTAAAATACATTACCAGCTGTATTTGTTTGAAATAATGATCCGGAAATATAATGTCGATTTGATAATGAAGCAATTTCTATATCTGATGCTGCATAATCAAACATACGTAATTCTGCTAATTTATTATCAGCTGCTGCATATACTTGACTTCCGGAAATATACGATCCAATAATAATATCATCATTATTTGCAGTTGTTCCAGCTGGGAGAGATCCAGAGGTACCTGATGGTTTACCATTAACAAATATTTGACATACAGAATTAGAATTACGTATACATACATGTTTCCAAGCATGTTTAGTTAATGAAGATAAAAACTGATGATCATGCCCGGATGATGATATATGCAATGCCGTTGATCCATTGCTAGCTTGAAAATGCCAGGAACCTGAAATATTTGAAGCACCTGATCCAATACGTGAATGTCCTATAACAAATGGTGTACGTGTATTTGTATATGAACCAGTAATGTTAGGTATAAATCTTACATTATCACGTGTTTTAACAATTTTATCAATTGAATCAAAATATGTTTCTGTACCTACTCCTACTTTAGATATAATAGGATAAGATAATCCAAATCCGGAGTTATGCCAAAATGATATTGTCCAATCATCTGTATTGTTGAATCGATTAAATTTTGATTCATGTGGAATTCGTATACGACTAGTACCTAAATTTTGAAAGCTTTGCCCACTAGTGGGTAGCCCGGAAGTACCTAACATAATTGGCCCGGTGCTAGTAATAAAATTATCTGTATTATATTGAGTTTGTACCGGTGATGATGATTCAAATTCTTTATTAAATGTCATGTATAAAATATTACGACTAGCCGATGCAAAACTAGATGTCGAAATTGCCACGTCTCGCAAATTACCAAAAGTGTCATCTTGTAATATATATGAACTACCATGAGTAAAAGTACCAGTCACTGATCCTGGTTTTATACGTTCACCTACTTCAAAATAAGGTAATGATAAAGATGAAGCAGATTCATATAAATGTTTATTTGTTTCTGAAATGTTAGTTAGTTCTGCAGAGCGAGCAGGATCATATGGATATTCATAATATCTATGATTTAAGCTATGCCAAATTACATGTCGATTAGTGTTATCTAATAGATTATTTTCTGCATAACCTAAATCATTAACACCAACATGAATTGGGGTAGATTTATAAATTGCATTATGATGTACATATCCAGATGATGTTATAAAATTATCACTAGTTATACGATAATTTTTATATGCCTTAAAATTACGTTGTTGAAAATCATTTGAACGTATTGGGCGAAAAACTGTTGGAGTAACTGGCATATCATATCATTTATTAATTTAAAAATCTAATTTTACTTTAATTAATGCTTCTCGAGTAAAGTTCTTTAATAACGGTTGACTTAATTTTGCAACTGCTAGTAATTCATTTCTTTCATTATATAATCCAACACTAGTTATATAAGTTTGAGGATCGCTAGCAAATGTATTAAATGTTAACTGTCCAAGCGACCCGGTGACATATGATGGATTATTTGAATAATTATATTCAGCATTTTTAGCTCTAACAAAGTAATATGTTGATTTGACTTGTTCAGATGAACGTGCCTGTATTCCTCCGTTAACGCCAGATGGAGTCATTGCACTAGATGTACTTAACGACGTAAATAATTTAACTGCATTTTCGCCTTGCACAGAAGATCCGGTAACGGTACCAAAATTTATATTAGAATTTAACGTATCTGCATTTAAAATTGCTATTCCATGTTGTGGATATAATAGTCCGTAATAAACTGGATCTGTAGATGAATGTATACCGGCGCCATCTAATGATCCAGATATTAGATTATATACCTGTCCAGATTCACCAACTGTTGCTGATGATAATGATGAGTCGTCTATTATTTGTATAAATTTACCTGTCCCATCTACTACTACATTAGAACCGGTATGCTTATTATTAGGAAATCCTGACCCTGATAATGCAGCTAATGTAATTTCAAAATTACCTGGATCTAACTTTTCACGTATACGTGCTCTATTAAAATTTAAAATATATATATGAGATGAATCTACACCATTAAATGTAAATTTTTTATCGTTAGGTTCTAATAAAGATTGTGCATATTGTTTATAAATTGCTCGAGTCGGTGTATCATTATTTAAATTTTCTGTTAAATCCTTAGAACCACTACCAGCAAAATGTCCATATGCTAATGATAATTCAGCAGATGCATTTGTAGATAATGCCGGATCTCCTGAACTAAAAATTTCTTGATAATATGTTTTTTGAGTGGCAGTTAAATTTGATGAAGTAAACATTGTAGTTAAACTACCAGTATTACCGGTAAATAATCCACGAGTCACCGTTTCGACATTATTAGATAAGACATCGTCGATAGTATCAAAACGACTAAATATTTTACCTTGTCGTGATATTACACGTTCTAAATCACGTTCACGTATAATATCATCTGCTAGACGACGAGCTTCTACATCTACCGAAACACGAGATGTTTCAGCTCGATTTGTCACTGCTCTACGTATTGGTGTATTTGATATACTTCTATTATATATTGCCATTTTATTTACCTTTTAATATCTGCTACTCACGCTGCCGGCAGTAGTCGTTGCAACATCAACTTTTTTAACTGTTAATTGAACTGATACTCTACCACCAGTCTCATTTCCAATAATTAATACAGTAGCTGTCTTATCAGCATCTAATTGTTCTTTTGCTATAATTTCAAATTCAGTACCTTGTACGGTAATACTTTGAGCTGATTCCGAATCTCCTATAAATTGCGGTACAGATGCCATACCACCTGCTCTGCTAACAGCTTGAGTAGCTCTAATTTCAGCTACATCAGAATCAGATAATATTGCGGTATAACCAAATTGTCTATTACCACCAGAAAAGTTTACAGTATCAGGTGAAATAATAGTTGTTTGATTAGCTTGCAAGGATAATGCAGTTTGTCCAACCGATACAACCGGAATACGACCGGTTCCTTTTGGTAATGTTACTAACTTATATTTCATCATCTGCGTTTCATCTGGCAATGCCTCTAATATTGGCATATTTTCAATCGCTGCTCCATAAAATGCAGATCCATTTGGATGTTCTGTATTATATAGATCATAATCAATTTCATCATCTGCTAATGCAAATTGTGTAATTTTAAATTCATCACGTCCACGTGCTAGCAATTCTCGACCTTTTTTAGTAAGAATTGCATCAACTGTTATTGAACTATTGTTTAAATATCCCATATCTTATCCTACTTTTTAATAAATATGCTTATCAATACATTTATCGAACTAACAATGTACCTTGTTCATTTGGTGGTGGAGTTTCATTAAAAATCAATTGATTTGGATTGACTCCATATACTTCTATAATTGGTTTAAAATTTAAAGCAGCAATTGTTGATGCTTGATTAACACCTGGCCCGTTTAATTGAGTACCATTAAATTGTAAATTATCTGTCATAATAAACGAATCATCTCGATATGAAGAAGGGCTTAATGATCTACTAGAATATAACCCTAATGACTGGCTAGCCATAGAATCATAATAATATGTAACCGAGCTATATATACTACTAGATCTAGCAGATAAAATAAATCCTTCATTTACAGAGGATCCAGATGGAGAATTAGTAACAGATATTTTTATATTTGCTATTAAATTTCCTGTATCCGCATATCCATTAGATCCGGAATGATATATACTAGTAGCCGATATTAAATTTTCTACAACGTTTATACTACCAGTGTATTGTATATATTCTGCAGTTGTAATTGGTATTTGGCCTGGCAATGTTACATCATATTGAGGATTTGTAATTGCCGGCTGTTTAGTAATACGCACCTTTGCTCTTTCTAATGTATGCGGTTCTACTAATAACCCCATATTTTCATCAACACGTTCTGGCAATAATTGTTTTATTTGATTAAATAATGCAAAATCAAATTGACTAAATATTCGTATATAAGCATTAATGTCATTACGATTTGTATATTTTTTCCAATATTCTTTTGAAAAATGATCTAAAGTGTTATATGATATTTCAAATTCATCATTAGGATCACCGACATAATCATCTAATTCTACATCACCTATTTGATTAAATATTTCTTTATTAATTTGATCTGCCATTGAATAAAATAAACCTAATCGATTTGTATCTAAAGAAGCTCGGTCAAACTTTGATCTTTCTGCTGTATTAGTAGTAGATAAATTACGAATTAATTCATTATCTTCTAATCGTATTTTTTGTGATCTTGGAACATTACCACCTAATGATACTCCTTGTATATAATATGTTTCTTCGATAGGAACAAAATTACCACGCTCTACATTTATAGGAGTATTAAATCCATGAGCAGTAGATGCCGATATAATTATACTACCAGATTGAGGATGTTTAGATTGTATACTAATACCATCTGTTGATAGATCTATCGCATCTAAATCAGTACCTAATGGATGATGTCGTTGTAATGTATTATACGATGATGATGGACTTTGGTTTGATACATATGATGTCGGGTTTAATGTATGTAAATCAAATTGATTTGTTGTAAATGCTTCAGACCATTCTCTATATTCTTGCACAGATCCAGAAAATCCGCCAATATTATCATCTGAAAAATGATTAACGTTATTATTTAAAGAGATGCTGCTTCCGGTCATTAACCCACCTAAATATAATACATCGCCGGCGGATCCACCATATCCATCTGATGTTAATGGACCAATACTAGCAGAATGTATAACTTTACCAGAGATATAATCAGATGCTTTTTGTACATGTATTGTATTAAGATCTGCAGTTCGGTTCCATTGCAAATTCCAAATATCACCATCATATAACGGTAGATATGATGTACTACCACTCATAGAACCTGAATCAGCTATTGTTATGCGGCCATAATTTGTACTACCCGAGTATGATCCAGTATAACTAACTGCAATATGCATTGACGCTGAATTTTTAGTGGCATCAAACGTTGTTAATAATGCCATACTCTTTTTTAAACTTGGCTTAAATCTAATTTGTCTAGTAATTGGTTGTACAGTTTCTGAACCATTAACACCTACACTATTAGGTATTTTAATATATGAACCACTATTAATATGTAATGCATACGCGAATCGATCTTCAATTAAAGTTGGTACATCTCCGGATACTTTAGGACCACCATATTCGCGTATAGAAAGTAAAGTCTGCGGAATACCATATGTATTCATCAAAGCCTTTACAGACCTAGCAGTTCCTTTAGTTTTAAGTAAATATGGTAAATTATTAACTATACGACGCCAAATTTCAGTTGTTATCGACTCATCTGATTTTGAAAACAATGAACCTGTTGATTGGTATGTACCTGATCCCGAACTAACTCCTAACTTGTATTGCCATAATGCCGATGCTTGTTTACCATCTGTTAAAGACCAACCTAAGGATTTTGCTAATTCATACAAAGTATCTTTACTCTGCCCAAGTTGGGGATGTTCTTCTGGCTTATAAATATTTGATAAATTATTTATGTATGAATATACAATATCATAATGATGTCCGATCATATTAACAAATAATTCATACTGAGAATTATTTTCATCTAATCGTATATGTTCCGGTATTGTTTTTAATAATGCAGAATTATTTTCTTGATCGAATAAAGATGCGGTTGCATATACATCATTATACCAACCAGTTCCTAGATCTGATGTTGTTTCATGTAAATGATATTTACTAGCTGATAAATATTTTGGCCATGGACTCACTCTGTACATCTGCGATCCAATCCTGCCACCTTCTACTTCATAATCTTCAGTTTCATAAATTGCATGATGTGTAAATAAACTACTAGTATTTTCATTATATAGCCAACGCTCAAATCCATCAAATGAACCTATTACGTCATTTTTACGAGTAGTATTAATTGATACGTTATTTTGTAAAGCAGTGGTATCTGAACCAGATGCTGCATTTAGTATAGTAACTCGAGAGCTATAATATTCTATTAATTCTAATTTATATTTAAAATTTGCAACTCGTTCTTTAGCAGATGAAAATTGTACAAAATTATCAAACCCAGAATAATCTATTCCTATTTTAACTCCTGATAATGAACCAGAAAATATACTATCAACAATATTTTGTGATGTTGCAGTATTTGCATCTAATAAAGTATTCCAGGATTCAAAATCAGTTTCTGTTATAGTACCATATGTAGTTTCAATATCAAAATTAGGACCTCGCATATCAACTGCGGTAGAATTTATATTATTTGTCAATTCTAATAAAATATTATCATTAAATGAATTAGATAATTGATCTACTATCCATGCAGTAGATTCTTCTTCAATGTCATTTGGTAATGGATCTAATAAACGTATTATTAAATCATCTTCAAATATTAATTGATTAATAATTTTAAAAAGTTGATTTTGTCCAAAATTTAATACAGGTTCTTGAATTACGGTATTAACAAACTCTTGTAACATTTCATTATGCTCTTCCGGATTATCTACTTCTACATGTTCAAAGCGTAACTCACGCCTATCCGGAGAAATTTCTTTAAGATATAGCATTGGAAAGTCTATAGAACCTAATACTGGATCATTTATGTTTATTACGGCATCAAATTCTCCACGACGTATGTTATATGATTCTAGTGTAGCAGTATGATCAACGAGTATTTTGTCTGCTTCTATTTCATAGTCTTTTATTACTCCACCAACAATATAACGAGAGTTTTCTCCTGTAGTAAAGTAATGTACTTCAATAGTACCATCTTTAATTAATGTATCTTCTATACTACTTACGATATTTCTTGCCATGGCCTATACTCATTATAATACAACTCAGAACCAATTGGTTCATATGGTTGCATGTATTCTAATCCAAATACATCGTTATCTGTTTCTTCAATATATCTTAAATATCTACTTTGTTGTACATAATCTGTATTATCTGATCCACGTTGTCCGCCTTCATTATATTCATAGTGATTAAAATCATTCCATACTAATGAATTGCTACCATCATCTTTTAAATTGGTAATAACCCCTTGATCGATCATTACATTTAATACTGAATCATCATCAAACCAATCTCCTGCCGCATTATAATCTAATCCTAACTCATTAGTCCAGTTATAATATTCTAATGTTCTTGTTTCCGGAAATGCTCGGCCATTTTCTCTAGTTGCATATGCAACTGGTCTCCATTCTCCATAGATCATCATTCGTAACGATTCTATTTTAATATCATTATTAAAATTATTTAAAATAATCATATTACTTTCAAATTGTGTACGAAGTTTTTCTAAATATGTTTGTTTCTGAAATACTCGTTCATTATAATCATCACCATCTATATAATTACCCGGATCTCTTACAAATGGTGCAGTTGGAGTATAACCACTTTCAAATCTAATAATATTATTATATTCAGCTGATCTGTCATCTAATGAATATAAGTTATTATATATAAAATCATCTATATTTGTTTGAACACGTATTGCATTGTAAGTTAATCCACGTTCGACTAACATAACTTCTAATGTTTGATAATTAGGAATTATTACTGGTTCATTATCTGCAGATTGAAATGCAATCTCTATTCTTCCATTTATTAACATATCATGAAAATCGCCGGATAGTTCTACATCAGAAATAAATTCATCTATAATAATATCTGGATCTTGATCTGGCTGAATAAAATATTCAAATGCAGTATCTATATTACCAGATTCTACAGTTTGTTTTAATTTATATTCACGATATTTTTTACGATCTATCATCAGTTAACAACCTTAAAATAAAAATCATCAAATGTTTGTATATCATCTCCGGCATCTCTTTCAATTTTTAATTCAATTTTATAGTAACGTTCTGGCATAAATGAATCCATTCGTAATTTAAAGAAACTACCATTAACATCGCAATCAATCTGAGTACCTAAAGTATCATATGCAATTATTGTTTCATTTGTAACAGAATCTATTATACTATAATATGATGACGTTGGCAATCTTTCCCCAGCTAAATAAAATGATGATGTGGAATATGATTTAACCGGAAATTCTGGCCGTACTCCAATACGTAATTTAGCAATTTCAGATGTCCTATATTCTGATTTTATATTTTTAAAATATGGTACATATACATCCGCAGAAATTTCAGTTGATCCTGTATTTGTAAATGTAGTATTATTCCATACTACTTCTAAACGAGGGACAAATATTGTATGAGACTCACGTCCAAAGAATTTTAACAAACCTAATGATTCTCCGGAAGTTTCATCTATATAAGGACGTTTAACAATAAATCCGTAGTTAGTAATATTACCTTTAACCCAATTATCTACTATATCAGTAACATTCATTCTTATATCAGGTACTTGGTTACTAAACGATTGTGATGCTTCAAATGTAGATCCAGTAATCCATGATCCGCCACCATTTGACGTCTCAGTCAATCCTAATTGTCCATTGCTATGAGCATCTAAAGTATTCCAATAATTACCATTTTCTATATCGCGATAATACCACGATGCTCCAATTGTTGTTTTTGGATTATCATTATTATATCCTTGTCCATTAGCCCATGATTGAGATATCGGAAATGCTTTTAAATTATATTTTTGTAGCAAATCTGAGGCATTGGATGATCGCAATGATAAATAGACTGATGCAGAATTTATTTCATTTCCTATAGATGGTATTTTATTATTACTTATAGCTGTAGTCAAGGCATCAATTTCAGATCCAAAATCTATTAAAAATCTAGTATTATATGTATCATTGCGATATCTACCATCAACAACAGACCCAGATTGATTTTTTATAAGCTCTAAAATTTGATCAATTCCAGTATTCTGATTTGGAAATCTTTCTTTTAAAGTAGTATCTTTTTCTGCGTAAAATATTCTATACATTTGGTTCCTTAAACTTTAACAACTTTTCCTTTAATATCAGAATTTGGATATTTTATTTCAAAAATACAAGGATCAAGTGATGGATATAAAATATTATTTTTAATAGCATTTTTAACATCATATCTATTAGGTGAATAAGTTCCTCCAACTTTATTCTGGAACGTAAAGTTAAGTACACTCTGCACTCCATCAACTTGATCAACAGTAGATATTAAATTAGATATATCAATTGGGCCATTAATCTGCATTCTTTCATTATTTAATATTACTTTTAGTGCAGCAATACACCTTATCAACACCTCATTACTATTGTAACTTGGGCGTGTTATAATTTCAAAATCTACGCCTAAATTTATTATAAACGCTGATTTAATATTAATTGCATCGGTTAACATACGATATTGAGATATATAAGTTCTTATATTTTCTTTAAGAGCTTGATTACAAGGCACAAATTGCCCAGCACTATTATAAGCTAATAAATATAAATTTAACGCTAATGGATTTGATATAGTTTCTGATGGATATGTTTTATCATTTGTATTAATCTGAGAATCGCTTATAATATACGCCTTAGCTACAGATCCAAACTTTGGAGGTAATGAATATACTCGAGTAATATAATCTTCACGTGTAATTGCTCGATTCTGTGCTGCAAAAGCAGCCATAGCATTTTGGCGGATGCTATCAATATTTTGTTTAGCCTTACCACCGGTTGCAGATTCTGGATTAGTTACTGCTATAGATGCCTTTGAATCAGTTAAATTAATATATCCTGTCTCATTTAAATATTCAATGTTATTTACTTTAGTAATCGAATTAACAGATACATTATCTGTTACGGCACCACCAATAGTATATTGAATTGTCAACGTTGTATTTGATGGAGCTAAACCATATGTACTAGTATATAAAAAGTTTGAAGGATCAATTGAATCTGTTGTTGTGCGTTTTAAATATTCTAATCCTTGTCCTATATTTTTTGGATTTGGAATAAGTTCTTCATCCGCATCAGATGAGACTCCAGATCCAAATTGAATTTCTAAACGATTATCATCACGTAGTCGTGTTATAAATCTTCGAGGTGTTTTACGTAATTTTAAAATATATGGTACTGATGATTTATATTGAGATAATTCCGGATCGTTAAACGATATATTTGCTATATCTTCAAATATAGTATCTTGTGCTAAATAATCAACTTCATTCCATTTATTACCTGCTGAATCTGTAACGCTAATAATATTAATTACATTATTATCTGGTAAGGTAATTTTATCATACGGCTTTGGTTCATTAAATGCAAATGTCAATTCTTTTATTTGACCAGATTCGACACTAATTTGTTTTTTTAATAAATACCTAGCCACATTTCCAGATGAATCAATTTCATATACTGATATTTCTGGATCGTCATTGAAATCAACTGGGTTGATACTTCGAAATTTTACGCCTTCATTACTTTCTAATTCAATATTTGAATTAATTGATAATGCGTATGACATATCTGGTGTTGCAGAATCTCCCGACCCAGATGCAATTACTAATTGAAATATATCTAATTTACATGTAGCTGGAGAATTTAGTTTTGGTTTATATCCAAATAATTGTGATAACGCTAATATATTAGAACTTTCTTGAGCCGTTGATAATAACGATTCACGATATGATGTATCTGTATAATATGATAATACATCTCCGACATATGACGACATCTCCAAAAACATCATTCCAGGAGAAGATTCGTTAAAATCTTGGTATGTATCTGGAAAATAATTTTTTGCAAAGTTTATTAAATTTTGTCTAAACTGAGCAAAATCCTTATTTAAATATTTTACGTCTTTTTTAATTAAGTTACTCATGAGTTAATTTTTCCTTAATATACATTACTAATTTGACGTAACTCCGTCGATGTATTAGTCGTATCAGCTGTAGCATCCGTTACTTGAAAGCTATTTTCTGATGCAATAACGTTAATGACTAGATTTGATCCAATATTTTCAATTTTAAAATATATAGCAATTGTTATAGAATGCATATCAGAGCTAGTAGTTACCATAACATCGTTTATAGAAATATAAGGTAACCAATATTTTAAATCTTTTATTAAAGTCTTTTTTAAAGAAGACCTAACATCAGACGTATTATTTGTAAATAATATTTTATTAATATCAGTACCAAAGTTTGGTTGCATATATCGCTCACCTTTACGTGTTAAAAGTAAATTTTGTAAATTTGATATAGACTGCAATTCAGTAGTATAATTTGAATAAAATAACGATTTACCAGACATGCTACCAGAAGCATAATTTACATCAACAGGTCTAGTATGCGAACTGACGTTAAATGGCAATGCAATGCCAATCGCAACATCAGGCGTCTCATTAACCGGTTGATATTTATATACTTGTCTAGCCATTTATCTATTTTTCTTTTTATCAATTGCCTTCATTAATGCAGAATAATCTTTTGTCATCGCATTTACAGTAGAAGCGACAGCCTGATTACTCATATTAACAGTTTCGCCATTAATACCGGTAGATGCTAATGGCCCAGATCTTGGTACATTATAGGCATCAGCCATTTCAGATTTAAAATTTATTGCACTCCATTCCGCCTGGTCCGCTGTAGGAGGCGTAGTAGCTGTTTCATTTAATAAATCATTCAACATTGAATTTTTTGTAAATTGCTTTTTAGCCATAGGCTTATTAGGCATTGGATCTTCAGTGATATGCGATAAATTCATACCATGTTCGATAACTTGTTTGTGATTAGTTTTTTGTTCAGTTAATACTTGGCGGATTGCGCCCTGAACTTCTTCTCTAATAATTTTTCGTAATAACTTTACAAATGATTTTGAGCTCATAGTAATATCCTTTTTAATAAATATGTACTACGTTAATAATTGGTTAAGTAATTACTTTAAACCAGACCATGGAACTACTAATGGTAACGATCCCGGTGGTGGTGCAATTCCTGTATGAATTCCTTGTATAGTTTTTATATGATCTTTATATACTTTAATTAACGATTTAGCAACTAACCGTGCTTTCATTTTACGGAATGCATTATATATACCAATGCCTACTGGTAAAGGATTTCCTGGAAATATTATTATATTTAACGTTCCAGTAGCCATGCCAGCAGCTGGTATTAAAGGGGATACCACTGTACCGGTCCAAAATTCTATCATACCTTTACCTATAAAATTATATGGAATAGATTTTAAATCTTTTGGAGATTTTTGCATTACATCAAATACTCGTTTCCATGATTTAATAAGTATATCTGGTTTCTTTATTACAATTAAATTATTATTTGGATCTGTCGATGTTTTCATGGCAGTATGATATGATTTTGCAAAAAACTTTGCAGTTTCAATGGTATCTGTAGAATTTTGATTTTCTAAAAATTGTATTATATCAAGTTCTAATTTTTGCCATATTATCATTGTTTCATACGCTTTATTTCTGTTAATATTTTAGTAAAGTCTGCAATGTTTATAGGCGGACCAGATGGACCTACTCCTGTAGTATGTGTCATTTTAGTTATAGCAGTCACCAACGCTTCTAACTGAGTTACTAAAGTATCAACATCTACAGACCAGTTTGGAGTAGCTAATTTGATATCTTTTTTAGATACTAATACTAGCTCATCTTCTCGGGCGTTAAATATTAAACGATTAGATGATATAATTACTTGAGGATTTGTATATGATGTTAATGGTTTAGTTTGTTGTCCTATTTTACGCTGCGCCAACTTTAAATTATTTATTTTTTGAGTTGATGATAAATAAATTAAACTAGAATCTTTATCTGGATCTTCAATTGTAAAATAGCCAGATTTTTGTGCTCCATCTAATCCACATGTTAATGCAACAAATGGATCGCCGGCGGTCGTGCCTTGCCATATGGGTTTCTGAGAATATGCAGATAAATTACGATGTGTACTTGAAAATCTTAATACAGAACCAAATCGATCTTGTAAAATTGTATCTCCTTGATAAGGTTGTATAGTAACAATATTACGTGATTCAAAAGATAACTGATTTGGCGTTTTTGTTTTTTTAGTAGAGGTTATTCCGGTTGAAGTGTAATCTTTATTATTAACTCGAGTATTTTGTATAAATGGCATTATATTATTATTTACTTGGCCATGTACACTAACTGCTGGCATGTAATAATATTGTTCTGTCTTTGAATCTTCTGTTAATCCGGAGATGGCACTAAATATAATAACCTGTTCCCCATATAATGGCACATTAACAAAATTTGCATTAGCAGGAATGGCGGTTACTACACTAGAAAACGAATTACGTTGTGCATGTAATTGAACGCGTATAGTACCCGGCGATAATTCTAAATCACGTTCATCTGTATACTGATCAAATTGAGTCGGGATTGTGGTCTGTACTACTTGACCTATTTGTAGATTGAGGTTGCTCGCCATTAGATTCCTTATTATCTGATTGCAATTTTTCAATTTCAGCTTCTGCGTCTTCTAATAATTGACGACGCTCTTCATCTGATAGTCCATATTCACCATCGTCAGAGTCTTTACTTGAAGCTGATATTAATCGTTGAACTACTGCAGCTAATTTAATTAAGGCATCATCATTTTTAACAGATACTTCTAAATAATCTTTTATCATAGGAACTAATACAGTAGCATCGCCTACATTTTTTATTAGCGGCTGCAACTCCTTAATAAGACCTTGTATTTGACGATCTTTCTTTTTTGAATTATGATATATATCACGCATCAAATCAGAAAAATTTGTACCACTAAATAATTCAAATTCTGCACTCATGATAATCCTTTTATATAAATATAAAGATTAATGCTTTGTGTTGACAATATGACCAGATTTGCGATATACTGAATACATTTTCATATAATCATGCTTCATTATATTAAGTACTTTAGTAATATTTTGTGTCTTAAGGCCAGTACGTTCTCGTATTAAAATATATAAAGCTTTTTTATTAAAATTTTCTATATTATCTCGTATTCGGAACAGTTCTAATATTGTATCTGCTACAATTATATCACGTTTATTTACAAAAATTGTATTAATATGAGTATCATACCATACTACCCATAAATTTGTAAAATCTTTTAAAGATTCTTGATGATCAGTCATTGAAACTTCTGCTGATATATTACGATCATCATCAATTGCCGAAGTCTCTGTACGCATTTTTAGTTTTGCATAATTTGCGTTATTCTGTATAATAAGATAATTTTTAGCTACTATTGAAAAGTAAGAAAATGCTTTACCTTTACCTTCCTGATATTTACCTATTTTTTCTGTTAAAAAAGCTACAACTTCAGCTTTTATATCTTCATATGGTACATCAAAATACGAAAATCGAAATGTATGATATATATTTTCAACTAACTTATTAAACGGGTAGTTAATATGTTCACGAAATACTTTATTACGTTTATAATAATCAGTTTCGCTATTATACGCAACAATTGCTTTATCTTGTACATATGTAAAATACATATTTTTTGTTGGCTTTCGGCCTCTACGTTTTTTAGGCCCGTTTATTTCTAAATCTGCTAATTCAGCTTCATGCCATTTATAAAATTCATCAACTGCGCTCATTAAAAACTTTTATTTAATTCATCAATCATATCACGTAATTCAGTAAATATAAATCCAGTTTCATCATCTGCCTCGAAGGAACCTAATCTATCAATTTGTTTTAATTTAGAATTAGATTCATTCATCCTGGATTTTAATGTTGTAAAAAAATCATAAAATTTTGCATTAGAACTTTCTAAATCCTCTATATATTCTGAATCAGATTCTTGTTTACGTAATTGATTAATATTTACAAATACTGAAATAGTTAATACAATTGATAATATTATAATTGCTGTTATCATTATTTATCTCCAAATAAGTCATCAAACATTTTAGTCGCGTTAATCTGCGTTTGAGGGCTAGTTATTTTTCTTTTAGGTGCTTGAGTAGTAATAGGTTTATTATTATTCCAACGCTCATATTCAATTCTTGCGGCCATTGAATCGGCTTGATGCATTACATATCCTAAATTTGTTTTTAGTTTAGCATCTGCTGACCTCGAGATAAAATAAGGTTTATTAGATTCATCATATAATCCATCTGTTAATTTAATACCTAACATTTCATTCCATGAAATTTCAATTCCATAATGTTGTAATAACCATATAGATAAATCATTAACTAATGTAAATGGATTATTAGGATTAATTTTATATTCCTTACCTTGATTCTTTCTATGCCATTCTGAGTCATTTATCTGGTAAATCTCATTACCATTGCCTGGAAATCCCATTTTACCAATATCATGATTCAATGCAGTAAACATTAATTCTTCTCTCGTATATCCTGACATATCTCCTTCCATACGAGTCCATAATGCATGTACTTCTTGAGCACATTTAATTACTCGTAAAACATGCTCTACATATCCTCCGGGAAATGCGTTATGATAATGATTGAAAGATGAAGCCGGAGACATTGCCATACGGTCTTCTAAATCAGTATACATTGCTAATAATTTAGCTTTACGATCTCCGGTAAATTCTGTTTTGATGATGGTCAGTAACTCATCCCAATTTTGTGCTATTTGGTCGGCTGTTAATTTCATATTATTTGGTCAATTACGTTATATTCTTTTAATTGTTCGGCAGTTAAATATAAATCTGTTTTCATATTATTTTTCCACCATGCCTGATCTTTATTTGTTTTATCTGCTAAAATATCATATATAGATTTTTCTAAATTCTTTACGTTATCTAGATATGCAGTTATGTCACTCATCTTACCTCCTAGGAAACTAGATGATTGATGGAACATTACAGTAGATCGTTTACTCATCATTCTGGTACCAGTACCACATGCTAATATAATTGCCGCGGCCGAAAAAGCTCTACCTCTACATATGGTATTTACTTTAACCTCAAGAGATTCTATGTAATCAATAATACCTAACATTTCATGTACATCACCACCAGGAGAATTAATCATTAGATTGACAGGTGCTGTCTTATCTTCACGGTTCTGTAATAAACTTCTCATACGTATAATTAAATCTGTCAATGTATGATCGGTTATTTCATCGTTAAGAAATATTATTGAATCATTGTAATCAACTAACGTTGCTAATTGATTATGCAAGGCTTCATATAATGAACCATTACTCTTTTCTTCTACTTCTTGCGTCACTTCTTTTGTCTTTTCGTCGTAAATGCTCATTGGTCTTTCCTATTTATTTATACTAATATAATAAAAATTTTTCGTAGATCAAAAGATTATCGAATCTTTTTCAATTGGCGTTCTAATTTCTTTAATTGTGATTGCCCCGATTTGATATCCTTTTTAAATCGA
>Ga0209337_1001638_pt1 | contig 16835 bp, 13 predicted proteins | sample LinPmetageLP53_FD_184044 | JGI IMG/M metagenome (GOLD analysis project Ga0209337, IMG submission 184044) | Marine viral communities from the Pacific Ocean - LP-53 (SPAdes) (version 2) | ecosystem: Environmental > Aquatic > Marine > Oceanic | place: Pacific Ocean | collected 2010-02-08
CAGGCTTTATTTAGTAAAACTTCAAATTATCAAACAAATGCTGAATACGATTTTTATTTTACAGGTGGATCTCTTTATTTTACTTTAAGCAACTTTGATAGATCACCTTCAAATAATAATAAATACGCATCATGGAATTATAACTGGACAGACGCTGCCCCTGATGTTTGGTATAGTATTATAATAACATATGACATGTCTGTATCTAATGTAGTAGATAGAGTTAAGTTTATAATAGACGGAGATAATAAAACTATATCAGGTTCTAATGTCAACTATGTAGCTATGGGCAATAGAGGCGAGAACTTTTTAATATCTAGACTAAGTAATACAGGACCTTCATCTTACGATTTAAATGGTTACTTATCTGACTTTGCTGTATTCGATTACGCTGTTGATTCAGCTACTATTTGGAATAATGGTACACCTATAAATTTAATGGCTTTATCAAACCCTCCAATTTGTTATTTACCTATAGGTGATAAAGATACTATTGGAAATGGTACGTTTGATTATAATGTTCCTAATATTTCAGTTGGTGCAGATAGTGTTTTTGATTTTGCTACTAATGGTTATATAGAATTACCTACTGTTCCAGAATTACAAATGGCTGGAGCTAGTAATTATACTACAAATATATGGTTCAATAGAGACTCAACGATCCAGGAAGGTATAGTTGGATATAACTACTCAAATAGTAGAGGATCAGGATGGTATCTGTGGTGTAATGGAACAACTTTTATAGCACAGTTAGGATTTGATGGTGGTAGTAGTAATTTTGGAAGTTGGAACTACACTGTACCATCAGCTGATTTTATAGGATCTTGGCATATGATAACAATGGTTTTTGATGGTTCACAAACTGGTCAAGATAGACTTAAAGTTTATTATGATGGAGAAGAGCCATCTGGAGCTACATATAGTAATCCTAGTTCATTTCCCTCGGTTTTGCCTAACGGAATATCTACAGATAACACGAGAAATGTTTACTTAGGAGTATTACAAACTGGTACAAACCCAGCAGCTGGTTTGGGACCAACTTATTTATTTAACGGTCAAATGAGTAATGCAGAGTTTTGGAAAGACTCTTTAACAAGTGCTGAAGTCTTGACTTTATACAACTACGGTTCACCTTTATCTAGTACACAACCTCAAGCAGATGATCTTACAGCTTGGTATAAAATGGGTGTTGATACTAGTAATTGGAATGGTAGTAATTGGCAATTAAGTAATTCAACTGCAAATTATTCTAGTGCTTTAGACTTTGAAGGCAGTGACAGAATAAATGTTGACAGTGTAAGCAGTGTTTTTAGTGATGCAAGCAATTTTACAATTTCTGGATGGTTTAATTGGGCAAATTATAGCAATGCTAATGAATGGTTATTTATGGCAGCCGCTGATGATAGTAGCCCCGGTATAAATACTAGAAGAGTTCAACTTGAGACTTATAATAAGCAATTATATTTTAGTTTTATGGTTGACTCTGCAGGAGCTGGTCTTGCAAGAATAAATATGACAACAGCTCAATGGGATGCGAAATGGGTACATATGGTAGCTGTTTTTGATGCTAATGCTGTTGTTGCTGATAGAATGATAGTATACTTTAATGGTGTAAGGCAAGTTGCTGCTTACAGTGCCCCTACAGGTAACGCCCCAAACAATATTAACAATGTTTCTATTGGTAATAGAACCGATGGGTTGTATAATTTTGAAGGACTCATATCTAACTTTGCAATTTATAATACTAGTTTATCAAGCTCTAACGTTTTGTCTCTTTATAATAGCGGAACACCTCAAAACACTATATTAGGATCACCACAAGCTTGGTGGAAGCTAGATTCTACTACTATAACAGATTCAAGTAGCAATGGAAACACTGGAACTAATGTTGGAGCTACACAAGTATCTTCTTTAGTGTCTACACTAAACGGTATTAGTGAGGGACTTAACACAACAAGTTTAGTTCAGAGTAACCTAACTAAAAAAATTCCTTATAGTAGCTATAGTATAAGTTTTTTAGGTACCACAGGTTATTTTACTTCTACTCCTTCTATTGGAATAACAAGTGCTATAACTGTTTCAGCATGGGTTAAAATACCACCAACAAACACAGGTAACACTGCTCCACAAGTAATTATATGCGAGGACAATACAGGTGGGGCTGAAAGAAATTGGATCTTATATTACAGGAATCAAGGCGGTACTGATAATAAATATATTTTTGCCGTATTTCACACGGATGGAAGTGCTACTAATATCATCTCATCAGGAATAACGCCTAATAATGGACTTTGGCAGAATGTTGTTGCAACTTTTGATGGAACTACAAATGCTAATGGAATTAAGCTATATGTAAACGGACAGCAAGCCGCAACTCCAGTTACTGCAGGTTCTACCGGTGTAAGATCAACATCTGGCGTAGGTCCTAGTATTGGAGCTCTTGAGCATGGGCCTTGGCCTATTGATGCGGAAATTTCTAATTGTGCTGTTTGGGAATCATCAATTACAGATAATGATGCCATAAATATTTACAACAATGGAACAACTCAAAACTTAAATAACTTTAGATTAACTCCTTACGCTTGGTGGCCACTAAACGAAGACAGCGTATACTTTAATGGATCTGTTATAGTTGCTAGAGATCTTATAAATGCTAAAGATGTTACTGGAGTTAATTTAATACAGAGTAGTATTAAAGGATCTGCACCTGGTTCTACTGGGAATGGCTTAAGTTCTGGAAGTTCAGATTTTAATCTACTTGAAGGAGATAGTTTAAATAGCATAAATAATTCATACAGTATTAATATGGCTGACTATGCAGACGGTATAACTAACCCAGCAAATTCAGGCCAATCAACAAATGTACCTTAAATAAGTAAAAATGACAACATATATAGTGATAGATATAGATACGCAGACTAAGTTAATCGATTTCAGTCAGATAAACACTACAAGTTCACAATCGATGAGAAGAAATTTAGCCAATACACAGGCTATGCTATCTTATCAAGTGACTCCTAGTTTTATTACAAATGGTACAGTTGTACCAATTGATACACTTAATCATGAGGAAGCTTTAGCTTTGCTAGCAACTTCAGCTTGGACAGAACCATTACCTGAAGAATAAATAAAATATAATTAAATTAAATTAAATGAAAATTAAAGAAGAACAATTAAATAAAATTAAAGAACAACAGTCTAACTTAAACAACGTCTTACATGAGATAGGTATTTTAGAAAGCACCAAGCATAGTCACTTGCATCATATAGCTGAAATGAATAAAGATATTGAAAAGCTTAAAAATGATCTTGAAGAAGAATATGGGCAAGTAAATATAAATCTTGAAGATGGTTCTTACACTGAAATAGAAAAAGAAAATGTCTAATATAAGAAAAATAAGCATAGGTTCTGACTACAAAAACGATGCCATGCATTATGCTGTTGGACAAGAAGTATACGGTGGACATGTTATATGTAATATTTTAAACCAAGAGGAAAAGGGAGAATATTTAATATATATAGAGAAAAATAAAGAAGTTTTACCTTGGAAAAAGTTTAATAGCAATATGGCTATAGCTATAGAATTTGACTTAAAATATTAATGAAAAGTCTTTATAATTTTATTGTTAGACCTCATTTAGAAAGGTATGACAATGTTATAGATGTTGATGGTAAAGAATTAGTCATAAACACTAGTATAGAAGATCACAAATTTATAAGCAAAAAAGCTATAGTAGTATCAACTCCTTTAGCTTTTGACACTGAAATAAAAACAGGTGATATAGTATACATACATCACAATATATTTAGAAGATGGTATGATCAGAAAGGAAGAGAACGTAATAGTTCTACGTACTTTAAAGATGATTTATATTTTTGTAGTTTAGATCAAATATATATGTATAATAACAAGCCTCATTTAAACTACTGCTTTGTTAAGCCCATTAAAGAAATAAACAATCTATACAATAGAAAAGAAAAAGAATACTTTGGTATATTAAAATATTCTAACAAGTCCTTAGAAGCTGTAGGATTGAGTCCTGGTGACCTTGTAGTGTTTACTCCCAACTCAGAGTTTGAGTTTATTATAGAAGGCGAACGCCTTTATTGTATGAAATCTAATGATATAGCTATAACTCATGAATACGAAGGAAACGAAGAAGAAAATAATCCAAGCTGGGCAAAGAGCAATTGAAGAATTAATTAAAGTAGCAAAAGAAAAGATTGTAGACTCAGAAGATGATGTAAGCGCTGACAGATTAAAGAACGCTGCTGCAACTAAAAAGCTAGCTATAATGGATGCTTTTGAGATATTATCCAAGATCAACGAAGAAGAAGATATGTTAAGTGAAAAACCTAAAGATAAAAAAGAAGAAAGATCTTTTAAGGGTTTCGCAGAAGGGCGTAGCAAATGATTGAGAATAAAGGTCTTTGGCAAGAAATAAAAAACTATATAAATCCTAAAATACTATCTAAACAAAATAGATACAAAAAATGGAAGTATGGTTATAATGAAGATTACGATTTTATAGTAATTAGTAAAACTGGACAAATTGGACAGATCATTGAGATTCAAAACCTCCGCATTGCTTTACCAAAAGAGGATAAACCTTTTAAACGAAGCGAAAATAAAGAGGAACAATACTGGGAACAATACGAATATCCCAAAGAATTAAAAAGAATTAAAAGTAGATTTGATTGGGATGAATATCCTTCAGATTTCAAAGAACAATGGTACGATTATATAGATGAAGAATTTAAACGTAGATCAAATGGCTACTGGTTTTTTAATAACGGTAAGCCTACTTACATCACTGGTACTCATTACATGTATTTGCAGTGGTCAAAAATTGACATCGGAGCACCTGATTACAGGGAAGCAAACAGACTCTTCTTTATATTTTGGGAAGCTTGTAAAGCCGATAGCAGATGTTATGGAATGTGTTATCTTAAAAACAGACGGTCTGGTTTCTCCTTTATGTCATCAGCAGAGCTTGTCAACCAGGCAACTATATCTTCAGATGCCAGATTCGGTATCCTTTCTAAATCTGGAGCAGATGCTAAAAAAATGTTCACAGACAAAGTTGTACCAATATCCGTTAACTATCCGTTTTTTTTCAAACCCATCCAAGATGGTATGGATCGTCCAAAAACCGAACTGGCGTATAGAGTCCCAGCTTCAAAACTTACTAGACGTAAATTAGATGATAATGTTAAATTAGCTGAATTAAAAGGTTTAGACACTACAATTGATTGGAAAAATACAGGAGACAACTCTTACGATGGTGAGAAATTAAAGATACTAGCACACGATGAATCAGGAAAATGGGAAAGACCGGACAATATATTAAACAACTGGAGAGTTACAAAAACTACACTAAGACTAGGGCGAAGAATCGTAGGCAAGTGTATGATGGGCTCAACTTCAAACGCATTAGATAAAGGTGGAAACAACTTCAAAAAATTATATACAAATTCAGACGTTAGAAAAAGAAATAAAAACGGACAAACTTCTAGCGGACTCTATTCTCTTTTCATCCCTATGGAATGGAACTACGAAGGATTCATGGATACTTTTGGATCACCTGTATTCACTACGCCAAAAAATAAAACAGTCGGAAGAGACGGTGTTGAAATTACAGTAGGTGTAATAGAACACTGGGACAATGAAGTAGATGGTTTAAAATCAGATCAAGATAGTTTAAACGAATATTACAGACAATTTCCTAGAACAGAGGCACACGCTTTTAGAGATGAAACAAAAAACAGTTTATTTAATTTAACTAGAATATATCAACAGATAGACTACAATGAAGAGTTAAATAACTTAACTGCAGTAACAAAAGGTAGTTTTATGTGGGAAAATGGTATAAAAGACACTAAAGTAGTTTTTGTGCCAAATAAAGACGGAAGATTTTTAATATCTTGGGTTCCAAATAAAAATTTACAAAACCAAGTGATTATAAGAAATGGTATTAAATATCCAGCAAATGAACACGTTGGAGCTTTCGGACTTGATAGTTATGATATTTCTGGCACTGTTGACGGCAAAGGCTCTAATGGATCTCTTCATGGATTAACAAAATTTTCTATGGAAGATGCGCCACCTAATCACTTTTTCTTGGAATATATAGCTAGACCACAGACAGCAGAAATATTTTTTGAAGAAATACTAATGTCTCTAGTATTTTATAGCATGCCAATACTTGCTGAAAACAATAAACCTAGATTTTTATATTATTTAAAACGTAGAGGTTATAGAGGTTTTAGTATGAATCGTCCCGACAAGATATGGAATAAATTATCTACAACAGAGAAAGAAATAGGTGGTATTCCAAATTCAAGTGAAGATATTAAACAATCGCATGCTGCAGCTATAGAAAGCTATATAGAAGTACACGTAGGAGAATTAGAGAACGGTTATGGTGATATGTACTTACAGAAAACTTTAGAAGACTGGGCTCAGTTCGACATAAATAATAGAACAAAACACGATGCTTCAATAAGCTCTGGTTTAGCTATAATGGCTTGTAATAAAAATAAATATAGACCAGTCGCAGAAAGAATTAAAAAAAATGTCAATTTTGGTATCAAAAGATATAATAATGACGGAAGTTTATCTCAAATAATAAAATAAATGCAAATACAAACTTACAATGGTAGTTCATTTCCTGATCAGGTAGTACCTGAAGAAGTAAAGCAGAGTTTAGATTACGGTAGACAAGTTGGTAGAGCTATTGAAGGAGATTGGTTTAGTGGTACTAGAACAGGTGTTTCTGGAAGGTTTAATACTAACTATAATACATTTAGAAATTTAAGATTATATGCTAGAGGTGAGCAATCTGTTCAAAAGTATAAAGATGAATTAGCTATAAATGGAGATTTATCTTACTTAAATCTTGATTGGAAACCAGTTCCTATCATACCTAAATTTGTAGACATTGTTGTCAATGGTATGGACAGTAAGCTTTTTGAAGTCAAAGCATATGCTCAAGATCCAGAGTCGCTTAAGAAAAGAACAGGTTATGCTGAAGCTTTAATGAGAGATATGCAAGCTCAAGATTTAATAGAGCAGATAAAAAATACTTTGGGTGCAGATATGTACTCAACTGCAAATCCTGAAGATCTACCGCAAAATAAAGAAGAGTTAAGTGTACATATGCAGTTGACTTATAAGCAGTCTATAGAAATAGCTCAAGAAGAGGCTATAAACAATACATTGACTTTTAATAAATACGATTTAACTAGAAGACGTATAGCAGAAGATTTAGTTATATTAGGTATTGGAGCTGTTAAAACAAACTTTAATTTATCAGAAGGAGTAACAGTAGACTACGTTGATCCAGCTAATTTAGTATATTCATATACTACAGATCCTAACTTTCAAGATGTATGGTACGTAGGTGAAGTTAAATATATTAATTTAAGTGAGATTAAAAAAGAATTTCCTAATTTAACCGAATCAGAGTTAGAAACAATACAGCAATATCCAGGCAGCGAAAGTTATAATTATCAGTTCAATGGTAGAAGAGACGGTAACAGTATAGCTGTTTTGTATTTTGAATATAAAACTTACCAAGATCAAGTTTTTAAAATAAAAGACACACCAACAGGTTTAGAAAAAGCATTAGAAAAGTCTGACACTTTTAACCCACCTAAAAATGATAAATTCGATAGAGTTTCTAGATCTATAGAAGTTTTATATAATGGTGCTAAAATACTAGGTCATGAAATGATGTTGAAGTGGGAATTAGCTAGAAACATGACAAGACCTGACTCTAATCTAGTTAAAGTTAACATGAACTACAACATCTGTGCACCTAAAATGTATAAAGGTCGTATTGAGTCTTTAGTTGGAAGAATGACAGGTTTTGCTGATATGATACAGCTTACACATTTAAAACTACAACAAGTACTAGCTAGAATAGTTCCTGACGGTGTATTCTTAGACGTAGATGGCCTAGCCGAAGTAGATTTAGGTAACGGAACTAATTATAATCCAGCAGAAGCGTTGAATATGTATTTTCAAACTGGTAGTATATTAGGTAGATCTATGACTCAAGATGGTGGAGCTAATCCTGGTAAAGTTCCAATACAAGAGCTACAAACGTCTTCTGGTGGTGCTAAAATGCAATCATTAATACAGACTTATCAGTATTATCTACAAATGATAAGAGACGTGACGGGATTGAACGAAGCTAGAGATGGTAGTTCACCTGATCCAAATTCTTTAGTTGGTCTGCAAAAATTAGCCGCAGCAAACTCTAATACAGCTACAAAGCATATAGTACAGGCTAGTTTGTTCTTATCAGCTAAAACATGTGAAAATATATGTCTTAGAATATCAGATGCTTTAGAATATCCATTAACTAAAGAAGCTTTAAAATCAAGTATAAGTTCTTATAATGTAGGAACTTTAGAAGATATGTATAGTCTTAATAATTTTGAATTTGGAATATTTTTAGAATTAGTTCCTGATGAAGAAGAAAAAGCTCAATTAGAGCAAAACATACAAATAGCATTACAGAAACAAGATATAAATTTAGAAGACGCTATAGAGTTAAGAGAGATAAAGAACTTAAAACTAGCTAATCAATTTCTAAAAATAAAAAGAAAACAAAAAGCAGCTCAAGACCAAGCCAATCAAAAAGCTAATATAGAAGCTCAAGCCAATGCAAATGCAGAGGCATCTGAAAGATCAGCTCTAGCAGAGATGCAAAAACAACAGGCTTTAGCTGAAACTGAATTACAAATAGAAAAAGGTAAAGCTCAATTTGCTATACAGAGAATAGAACAAGAAGCCGCTATAAAAAGACAACTCATGGAGTTACAGCATAGATTTGATTTAGAACTAAAACGAATGGAAGTTGAAAAAATGACTCAAAAAGAAAACATGATAGAAGATCGTAAAGACAAACGAAGTAGAATAGAAGCTACACAACAAAGCACATTAATAAACCAAAGATCAAATGATTTAACACCAACAGATTTTGAATCTACATTATCACAAAATTTAAATGGATTTGGAGTTGAAGGAATGCAATAACAACTATTAATTATTATATTATATTATGTCAGAAGAAATAAAAGAAACACCTACAGGTGATTTAGAACAAGGGGAATTTAAGATAAAGAAAAAACCTAAAAATCTTAATAAAATAGAAAACACACATGCTAAAATAGATCTGTCAAAACCTAAAGAAGAGGTAAAAGAAGAGGTTAAAAAAGAGATTAAAGAAGAAGTTAAAGAAAATCCTATACTAGAAGTTGTAAAGAAACAGGATGATAAAAAAGAAGTTGAAGAAAAACCTAAGCGTAGAATAGTAGAACTTCCAGAAGACTTAGAAAAAGTAGTTCACTTTATGAACGATACTGGTGGTAGCTTGCAAGACTATGTTAGGTTAAATAGAGATTATTCTAATATAGATGAAAAAACACTATTAAGAGAATATTACAAAAATACTAAGCCACATCTAGACGCAGATGAAGTTGACTTTATAATGGAAGACAACTTTTCATATGACGAAGAAGTGGATGAAGAGCGAGATATAAAAAAGAAAAAACTCGCTATGAAAGAAGAAATTGCAAAAGCCAGAGGTTTTTTGGAGGAAACAAAGAGTAAGTATTACGAAGAGATCAAGTTGAAACCTAACGTAACTCAAGACCACCGAAAAGCTATGGATTTTTTCAATAGATACAATGAAGAACAAGAGCAAAAAAATACAAATCAAGAAAATTTTATTAATAAAACTAAAAATTATTTTTCCGAAGATTTCAAAGGTTTTGAGTTTAACTTAGGAGAAAGAACTTTTAATTACAATGTTAATAATAAAGATGAGATAGCAAAAGATCAATCAGAACTACAAGCTTTTACTAAAAGGTTTTTAGATGAAGAAGGTTCTATAAAAGATCATGAAGGTTATCACAAGGCTTTGTATGCCGCGAAAAACGCTGATACTATTGCGCAACATTTTTATGAACAAGGCAAAGCCGACGGGATTAAAAATATTGTAAACAAGTCTAAAAATGTAGATGCTGCCGCAAGGCCTCAAGCTAATCAAGATGTGTTTATAAATGGGTTTAAGGTAAAAGCTATTTCAGGTATTGACAGTTCTAAATTGAAAATACAAAAAAGAAACAAAAACTAAAAACTATAAATTATGAGTTTTACAACTGGCGGGAGTTTTCCTGCTTCTTTGGTCCCTGCTCAAAACAGAATGGCCTTACAGTCGAATTATTTAAATTTCGACTCTGCAGCAGGTGGTGGCACCTTTGCACAACAATATCTACCTGAGCTTTACGAAGCGGAAGTAGAAAGATACGGAAACAGAACATTATCTGGATTCTTGAGAATGGTAGGAGCTGAAATGCCTATGACTTCTGATCAAGTAATTTGGTCTGAACAAAATAGACTACATGTAGCTTATAGAGGCGTAACAGCTGCTGCTGTAGCCGGTGCCGGTTCTACTAATATAACTGTAACTTTAAACATTACAGCTGCAGAAAATCCAAGTTTAAATGGAGCTATAAGACAAGGACAGACTATTTTACTTTCTGACGTTGCTACAGGTTTAGTAACTGCTAAAGCATTAGTTCAAACCGTAACTAGTACTGGTGGTGGTATAACTAACGATATACTTACTTGTTCATTGTATGAAACAACTGCTGCGGCATTTCCTGCTGGATTAGTTGGAGCTGCTGCTTGTAACGTATTTGTTTACGGTGCTGAGTTTGGAAAAGGAATGGTTGGAATGGAAGGTTCTATTGAGCCAAATTTCACTCAATTTTCTAATTCTCCAATTATCATTAAAGATAAATATTCTATTAATGGTTCTGACACTGCTCAAATTGGTTGGGTTGAAGTTGCTACTGAAGATGGAACATCTGGATATTTATGGTATTTAAAGTCTGAATCTGAAACAAGATTAAGATTTGAAGATTACTTAGAAATGTCAATGATTGAAGGTGAGTTAATGACTAATGCTAATGTTGCTTTTCAATACGGACCTACAGGTGGATCTAGTACTGTTAAAGGTACAGAAGGTTTATTTGCTGCTATAGAGGCAAGAGGTAATGTATACTCTGGTTTTTCTGGAGCTGCTGCTCCTGGTGCTGGTGCTTTAGGTGATTTTGATGAAATCCTTAAAAACTTAGATAAGCAAGGTGCTATTGAAGAAAACATGTTATTCTTATCTAGAGCTACTGCTCTTGACTTTGATGATATGATAGCTGCTCAAGCTGGTGGAGGTTATGCTTCTACTGCTGCTGCTTCTTACGGTCTTTTTGACAATGAAGCTGAAATGGCACTTAACTTTGGATTTTCAGGTTTTAGAAGAGGTTCTTATGACTTCTACAAAACTGATTGGAAATATCTAAACGATGCATCTACTAGAGGATTAGACAAAGAGATCGATGGTGTTTTAGTTCCTGCTGGAACAACAACAGTATATGATCAAATGTTAGGTTCTAACATCAGACGACCTTTCTTACATGTAAGATATAGAGCTTCTGAAACTGAAGATAGAAGATTCAAAAACTGGATCACTGGTTCAGTAGGTGGAGCTTATACTTCTGATTTAGATGCTATGGAAGTACACTTCTTATCTGAAAGATGTTTAGTAACTCAAGCTGCTAATAACTTCGTGTTATTCAAAGGAGCTTAATTATTTATTAACATTTAAAAAATAAGAAAATGGGATATATAAAATTACCAGTTGATCAATTAGTTAATTGTGATGCTATTAACCAAATAACAGCCGATATATCAAGTAATACACTTACTATTGACGTGGTTTATAACTTAGTTGGACAAACAGGAGCAGGAACATTTGCTTGTGTAAAGTCTAACATTGTTTATACAAAAGGCGCATCTAATTCATTCATTAAAACAGAAGCTGAATATTTATCAGACTTTGTTGATGCTTGTGAAAAAATGAGTGGTGCAAGTGGGTCTAGCGTAGCTGGACCTATTGTGGAGCAAAAAGTAACTGCTAGTGGTGTACTAGTAGGAGCTATTACTCCAGTGGTAACAATAAAAAAAGGAGCTAACTTAGCATAAGTTAACTTAATAAGATCCCGCTTCGGCGGGGTCTTTTTTAATTATTATATTATATTATATTATGGCAACAACAAAAAAGGCTCCTGCTCCCAAGCAAGAGGTTAAAAAAGAAACTTGGGAATATAAAGATAGAAACTATTTTTTATTAGGTTCTAAAGAACCATTAACATATACTTTACCTAGTAGACATACTAGAAAATATCCTTTAGTATGGTTTGATAAAGATAAAGGCTATGAAAGAGAGTTGAGATATGCTACTAATCAAGAAAGTGTTTTTGTAGACGAGCAAAAAGGTCAAGTTACTTTAAAGCACATAGTTTTTGAAAAGGGTCATTTAATGGTAAAAAAAGAACAAAGAAATTTACAAGAGTTTTTAAATAAGCACCCTCACAATGATTTGATATTTGTACAACATGATCCTGAAGTACAAGCTATAGATGATGTGGATGATTTAGAAATAGAGTTGTTAGCTATGAATGCAGCATCACAAATGGATGTTGATTTTGCTGAGGCTATAATGAGAGTTGAAGTAGGTACTAGTGTGTCTAACTTGAGCTCTAAAGAGCTTAAAAGAGACTTAATGCTTTTTGCTAGAAAAAATCCATCTTTATTTATAGAACTAGCTAATGATGAAAATGTTCAATTAAGAAATGTAGCTATTATAGCTGTAGAACAACACATTATAAAACTATCTGGAGACAATAGAGCTTTTTCATGGGCAAGTAATGATCGTAAACTTATGAACGTACCATTTGACGAGAATCCATATTCAGCTATGGCTGCTTGGTTTAAGACAGATGAAGGTTTAGAAGTTTATAACTCAATAAATAAAAAGCTTAAATAACAAGTGATAATATAAAGGGTGGTTCGCGCCACCCTTTTTTTTTAAAAATATTAAAATGGCAATAAACGTAAATACGGTATATACAACAGTATTAAGTATCCTAAACAAAGAGCAACGTGGTTACTTAACTCCATACGAGTTTAATCAACTAGCTACTCAAGTTCAATTAGAGATATTCGAAAAGTTCTTTGAGGACTATAACCAATATATACGTATGCCTAAAACAGATGTAGAATTCGCATCTAGAATGGATCACATAATGGAAGAGTTTCAAGTATTTGAAAAAAATGACAAAGCTTCAACAGTTGCTGGTGGAGGATATACTCAACCAGTGGATTTACATAGGTTTGGATCTGCTGTTTTCAATATAGGTTTAAATTCTCCACCAATAGAAATAATGAGCAATAGAGAATATAATAGTATTAAACTATCTCCATTAACACAGCCTACAAATAATTTTCCTGTCGCTAAATACCAACAAAATAAACTAACAGTTTTTCCCAGTGTAGTTGGTCCTAATGTGAAAGACGTTTCTTTTAATTACATAAGAAAACCACTAGACGTGAGATGGGGTTATATAACTAATGCAACTTTAGGTAATTATGTTTACGATCCTATAGTTTATGTATCTCCAACAGGTGCTGTACCATATCCTCCTGTACCACCTACAGCGGCTGCTCCTGCCACTGCTGGTTCTACTAATTTTGAAATAAGTGAATCACAGCAAACTGAAGTAATCATAAGTATACTTAAATATGCTGGGGTAATAATAAGGGATCCAAATATTATTCAAACAGCTTCTCAATTAGAAGCGTCTAATGAAGCTAATACTAAAAGATAACACAATATGGCACTAATAACTGAAACAAACGCACAATATTATTCTGGGCAACAAGTATTTAATCATACAAGTGCTGGTGTAAGCTTTTTAACTACAACATTTAACACTGATTTAGTAGGCACAATAGTTAATGTTTCTAACTCTAATTTTAAAGTAACTAAAAATGCTAACCTACTGGTAGAGGGAGTTGATTATAATTTATCCACTACTATACTTAATCAAATAGATTTTACAGCTAATATAGTAGCAGGAGATCAAGTTTTAGTAACTTTAAATCAAACGGCTATTAATAATAATTATGGTAGCTATGAGTATATTAGTTTAATTGACATAATTAACAACTTCATGGTTGCTTATGTAGGTATGGATAAATTAATACCTAGATGTAAAAGATCTGATGTTATATTTCATGCAAAAAGAGGTTTACAAGAGTTTAGTTACGACACTCTTAAATCTATAAAGTCTCAAGAGTTAAAGATTCCACCTAGTTTATCTGTTGCTATACCTCAAGATTATGTTAATTATGTTAGAGTTTCTCATATAGACCAAAGTGGTGTTAAAAGAATTATATATCCAGTTAATAATTTAACTATATCACCTACAGAGTTACCAGTTCAAGATGCCGATGGAGTACCAACACAAAATTCTTTTGGACAAAATAACCAGGCTGAACAGTCTATTACAGAAGAAAGATGGAATAAGGAGAATCAAAATAACCTTACAGGTAATTTAGATATAGACAACACTAACGTATATGATTGGGCTTGGTGGAAACTTAACTTTGGTCAAAGATATGGCTTAGAACCACAATATTCACAATCTAATGGTTGGTTTCAAATTAATGAAAGACTAGGCACATTTAGCTTTTCTAGCGATTTAGCTGGTAAAATAATAGTTTTAGAATATGTATCAGATGGATTAGCTTATGACATGGATTCTAAGGTACCTAAGATGGCCGAGGATGCATTATATGCTCATATTAATTATTCTATACTATCTACACGTGCTAATACACAAGAGTACATCGTACAGAGATATAAGAGAGACAGATCAGCTAAACTTAGAAACGCTAAAATAAGATTATCTAATTTAAAACTTGATGAAATAGTACAAGTTTTCAGAGGAAAATCTAAATGGCTTAAATTTTAAATATGGCAGAGATTAGAAATACTTTTGTTAAGTCAAAAATGAACAAAGACCTAGACGATAGGTTACTAGGAAACGGTGAGTATAGAGAAGGCCAAAATGTAAACATAAGTAGATCTGAAGGTGAAGATGTTGGCGCTTTAGAAAACGTATTAGGTAATATAGAGCTATCTAATTTTGGTTTAGCTAGTATTCCTAATTTAGAAATAATAGGTCATTTAAGTAATGATATTGAAAATGTTTCATACTTTTTAGCTACTAATTATACTGACACTTCTTCCGATGAGCTGAGCAACCCAGCTCCTTATGGAGCAGCTTGTTACATACTGATGTTTAATTATATTACTAACACTAGTAGTATATTGGTTCAAGGTAGATTCTTAAATTTCTCTAAAACACAACCTATATATGGTATAGATTTAATAGAAGAGTTACTGTTCTGGACTGATGACAGAAACCAACCAAGGAAAATAAATGTAAAAAAAGCTATAGCAGATAACACTTATTACACGACTGAAGATCAAATATCAGTTGCTAAATATTTTCCTTATGAAGTACCTTTGCTTTATGATAGTGTTGTAATAACAGGTGTCACAACAAATCCCGCAACTGGAAACACTATACATTTCTGCGCTGATGCTACAGATTTAAGAATAGGTATGACTATAAATGTTCCTACTGTAAATGATTTTCCAATAATAATAAGTAATGTAAATTATACAACTAATAGTTTTTTAACTTTAATAGCAGTAAGTTTAGGTACTACTGCATCACCTGGCACACATTCTTGTGAGTTTGCTACTAGTCAAAATACCGTAGATAGATATACTACACCTAGTTTCTCTGGTGAATTTGTAAGCGTAGCAGCGTCAGCTGGTGGTTCAACGATTAAATTCACAAAAGCATGTGCAAACGCTACAATAAGTTTAAACCAAAACATGGGCGTATCATGCGCTGCTTGGGAAGCTATAGGAAATCCTGGCAGTGTTCCAATAGAAACTTTAAATGCAGCTACTTTATTTTCAGGTAGTTTAGGTGACGCAACTGCGGTATACGAAATAAGTGTTAATGTTGATTTAACAGACGCATCTTTTCAATTTTCAACACTAGTAGCTGGAGATATATTGTTTTTTGCAGATCCTAATCCTAACTTTAACAGTAGTTGGCCTGGTGACAAAGACTATTTAGAAGATAAATTTGTTAGGTTTGCGTATAGATTTAAATTTGACGATGGAGAATATTCTTTAATATCACCTTTTACTCAACCAGCTTTTATACCTAAACAAGATGGCTATTTAAGAAGTATAGGTGTTTTAGCAACAAGTACTACTAACGCGACACCAGCTGTAGAAACTACTACTAGAGGGTATTTATTACCATCTGGTCAAGAAGCTAATATTAGATCTAGCACTATAGTTAATTGGTTTGAAAACAAGGTTCAGCAAGTTAAACTTAGAATACCAATGCCTTTTATTGTAAACCAATTAGCCGCTAAACTTAAAGTGTCTGAAATAGAGATTCTTTATAAAGAGTCAGATGGTTTAGCTATACAAGTTGTAAACACTATGCCAATTACAGACACTACAATTACTGGTAATAGCACTAATATTTATGAATATGTATACCAATCAACAAGACCTTTTAAAACTTTACCTGAAAAAGAAGTTTCAAGAGTTTTTGATAAAGTACCTATAAGAGCAATGTCTCAATCAAGTGTTGGTAATAGAATAGTATATGGAAACTTTTTAGATAAACATACTCCTCCAAGTGAAATAAATTACCGAGTTGCTGTATCACCTAAAACACCGATTTCTCAATCAGGTTTGTTTTATTCTACTCTAACTACTAGTCACGGCATAGTATCATACCCTAATCATTCTGTAAAGCAAAATAGAAATTATCAAATAGGTATAGTCTTAGCTGATAGGTACGGAAGACAATCTGA
>Ga0209337_1001639_pt1 | contig 16829 bp, 24 predicted proteins | sample LinPmetageLP53_FD_184044 | JGI IMG/M metagenome (GOLD analysis project Ga0209337, IMG submission 184044) | Marine viral communities from the Pacific Ocean - LP-53 (SPAdes) (version 2) | ecosystem: Environmental > Aquatic > Marine > Oceanic | place: Pacific Ocean | collected 2010-02-08
ATCAAAGTTATTCTAGTAGCATCACTTAACAGGTCAGTTCCGAAGAATAAGTTAGACTTCTGAGCTATTACAACTTCGTTTGTAGTCATTCCGTTACAGACAGCAATTTTATACCCTTCAAACATTGGTACATAATCTCCATTCATATTGTAAGCATTAACATATCCTAAAGTAGATACTGCACCAATATAGTATTGGTAAGTTTTTTGATTCATATAGATATGTAAATCTTCTTTTCCTAATACTGCTGATGGAATAGCTGCAACTGCTGCTTGTAAGTTTACAATGATGTTAGCTGCACTATAAGCGGCAGAAGCTGCATCTTGAACAACTGTTGCATCAACACCTGGTAATAATAAACCTGTTACAGCTCCATTGAAGCCATTGAACTTCCCTGCAACAGCAGTTCCATCCCAAATCGAATCTTCAGTAGCTTCTGCTATAATATCTCCCATATAAGAGATTACATAGTCATCAAAAGATGCTGGAGGTGGTGCTCCTGCTCCTGCTCTCATTTGTAACGCTTCCCAAGAATCTAAGAGAGTCGATTTGCAAAGGTCAAGGTTGATTTGTAAGTTCTTTGGTTCTAAAACTTTTTCAGTTAATGCTAATGTTCCTGCTGAAGTGAAATCACACGTTGCATCTGCAACTGCTGAAACGGTGTTATTCATAGCCTGTATGTTAGATTTGTACTTCACGTTTTCTATCATTGTAAGATAGTCTAACGAATTTGATGCTTTTAATGCTGCGGAAATGTAGAATCCAGCTGCCTTCCCAGCAAAGTTTGATGTTGTAGTAAACGCCATTTTTTTATTTTTTTAAATTATTATTATTTGTGTAATTCATATAAGAACCTTTCCTGCTTTGTCATTCTTCTAAAATCTTGCTTAGTAGGAGTAGGTCTTTCTGAGCTAAATTTATTTGTATTGATAGGAGCTTCAGCAGGTGATTCTGCTAATTCCGTTTTAAGTTTTTCGTTCTCTGCTTTAAGATTTTCTAATTGTTCTTCTGCTGAAAATTCTTTAACCTCAGTAGTCTTAATAGACTTAGGATTTACAGAAGGCTCAGATACTTCTTCAGTCATTTCTTCAACATCATCATCACCACCTTCTTTAGACTCTTTCAGGTCAGCTACAGCGTCCTCTAAGTTCTGAATACGCTTTTCCATTCCTTCCCAATCTTCAACTACTGCTAATTCTTCTTCAACTTCTTCAGAAGCTTCTTCTTTTTCTTCCGTTTCACTTTCCATTACTTCAGCAACTACTCCTTCTTCTTCAACTCTGAAAGTCAGACCGTCCTCTGTTTTGTACGTTCCAATCGGTAAAGGGATAGTCGTTCCATCCTCTGTAAGAACTGAAGCATCAACTCCTGCTTCTAAAGTTTCTGCGGTAGATACAACAATAGTTCCATCCTCTAGTTTTGACTGCCAAGCTAAAGTAACTTCTTCTTTGTTAAGACCAAGTGCTACTAATATTTGATTTTTTAAATCCATTGTTTCTTTTTTTAGTGAGTTCGTTATATAATATAATAGAATTGTTAGTTACTTATTTGATTTGTTGAGTATTTCATTTAATGCTTCTAAGATTTCTTGGTCAGTTGGAGTTGCTTCTGACATCTTTTCCATCTTATCGGTGAAGTAACCCTCAATGGATAATCCCTTCAAAGTTCCTGATTTTATCTCTTTCCAAATTTCGTCATTGGTTATACGCATAGAAACCATCCAAGTTCCTTTAGGAAGTGAGAAGCCGTACAAAGTAGACTTATCCATTTTAGGGTCATCAATTATCCAAGATTCAACTGTTAAAACTCCTGATACTCTTTCTGAATGTTCCTGAGTAGCTTTATGGTGGTTATTGTTTTTTAAATATAATTCACTTGCCTGTCTTACGGTGTCTTTTGAAAAGAAAACATAGTAGTCAGATGAAGTCTGAGGGTCGTGTCTGAAAATTTGCTTATCGGGGATTAAAGCTGGACTAATTAGCATACGTTTGTCCTCATCTACTTTAGCAAAGGTCAAGTTGTTTTTCTCTTTTCCAAAAAACACAAAGTCTTGTTCTATGGCTGGTGCTGATACAAGGCTTATAGCGTCTATTGCAAGTTCTTCATTCCCATCAATAACCAACTCTACAATAGAGGTGGTTTTCATTTCTTCGTAAGAGGCATTTGCTGTTTCGCATTCTTCAAGAGTGTTATATTCACATTCTCCTGTTTCTCCCCATTTATAGGTTTTTCCATCTTTACATTGAGTACACGGCATAGTTTAGTCTTTGGTATATAATAGATATTAAGTTTATTTATTTGATTTTAGATTGTAGCTCTACGTCTTATAATAGCAAGTCCATTCTGAGAATTCGTGATGTCATCACTCACCACGTATGCCTGTACTGGCTCAGGTTTCGTTCCTCCTGTTAATTCAAAAGCTCCTGACATCATTTGTGGTGATGGTGGTGCTGCTAGTGAACCTCCTCCTCCTCCTCCACCTCCACCACCTCCTGGTATTGGTGTAGCTAGAATGTCGTTCACTTGTGTCATTCCAAATATACCTGTAGCGATTGCCTGAGCAATGTTCCACGGACCATAAGGTTTCATTCCTAGTGCAGCAGTAACAGCTTCTTTTGTATTCATTATAGCCATAGCTACTGCTACGGACTTCCCTACAGCAGAACCTTCTCCAGCTATTTTCATAGCAGCAGCAGCACCCATTTCAAGAGTTGCTTTTTTTGTATCTTCTAATTTTTGAGCTATTAGTTTTTTGCCATCTGCTACTTTCTGAGCATCAGCTAGTTGTTTTTTATTCCAAGCATCATTATCAGCTACTTTTTTAGCAAAAGCTGCTTCTTCATCATCTATTAGTTTTTGCTTTTGAGTTTTCTCTTCATTTACTGCCGTAGTTATTTGTGTTTGTAATAACCTCTGACTTCTTAGCTTTTTAGTTTCAAGATTAATTAAATCAGCTTGTATTTGAGCAAGTTTATCTTTTATCTCTATATTATTATGACCTTGCTTCATTTCTGATTTTAAAGCATCTACTAATATTTTTTTAGATTGTATCTCTTTAGCTGTAATATCTTCTTCTATTGCTTGAGCTTTTCTTAATAAAGCGATTCTTTCTGTTGCATTAAATTTTTCCCTATCTTCAGCTTGAAGTCTTATATCATTTATCTCTCTATTAGCTTTTGCTCTTGCTACTTTTAACTTCCTGTCAATATGGTGTGCCTTCTGCCTTTCTTTAGTTATTTCTACAAGTGCATCTACTTCTTTTCGTGTTTCATCAACAAAACCTTTTGCAGATATAGTTGCTTTTACAAACATATCTCTAGTTGCTCCTGTAGGGTCTTTAAGGAATTTTAACAACCCTTTACCAAACTCTTTCATAGCTGGTAGAGGGTCTTTAAAAGTCTTAATAATTATTCCACCTAAATCAGAGAAAGCATCCATTACTTGAGAAGTAACAGCACCAATAGCTGCCATTATTCTTTGGAACTTTTCTTGCCCCGCTTCAGACCTCTTAAAATGTTGCATTAAAGCCACTACCGCAAGAACTAAAGCTCCTATCCCTGTAGACATTATACCAGCCTTAATAGTGCCAAACATAGCCTTAGCTGTTGGTATAATTTGCTTGAACCCTTTTTTAACTCCATTCAAAGAAACCCCCATAAATTGAAAGTTAGCAATGCTTTCTTTAGATTCTTTGTTGTTTCCTTTTTTTGCTACTGTGGATTTCTTAACCTCTGTAGTTGCTTCCTTTTGTTTATTGGTTAATTCTTTTAAAGTATTTTTCTCTAAATTTATTAAGTCAGATGTCTTTCTTATTTTGTCATTGAGCTTATCCATCCCTGCTACCCACCCTCCTTTAGGAATAGCGTCTTGTTTTGCTTTCAGTTTTATCAATAACCTTTCTTGCCTTATTATTTCTTCATTCTGTATAGATATTTCTTCATTTACATCATCTAAGGCTTTCCCCCAATTTTTAGTTTCTTGGGTAACTGATTTTACATTTGATTTTACTTCCATTTCTAGAACTTCCTTTGCCATAATTTTATGTTTTATAAATCTACCCCTGTTTTAAGTTGTGTGAACGTAATTGTAGTTGCCCACATTATATCCCTGTTGTTTGCACCCTTTACTGTCTGCAAGAAATTATTGCCATCTCCAGCAACTGCTGGAACCCAACCAGCCGTAGTTCCTGTGTTAGCTATTACATCTCTACCACTATCTATAATTAAATCTGAGCCGCTTCTCTTAATAGCTACCCCTCTTTCTACCCAAGCCTTAAAATCACCTACTGCCCCTGTTCCTGCTGACCCCCCTATTCTTACGGCTACTGTTTCAGAACGAAAGGAAACTAATGTCTGTTCAGGTATTGTAAAAAAGCTGTCTGCTGTATTATTTAAATAACTATTTGTTAGTGTATTATCATCAGTCTGCGTTCCATACATAAGTGTTATGCTTTGCCTTGTTCCTAAAATATCAGTAGCTGCATTTCCACCAAGAACAATAGAATTAGTAGCTGTGGCTTCGCCTTTTAATCCAAATACAGTTGTATTATTTACCCCATTAGCTATTTCATTTGAACTTCCATTGATAAAACAATTATTGTTAAAACCCCTTGTAGTGTTTAGCGTTCCATTTACTTGAATAGTATTAGCTCCTAATTGGTTAGTGTTTCCTGAGCCATTATTCTTATTGTTTATATTACTTAAAGTCCTCTCTAAGTTTGTATTGAATCTAAAAGCACTACAAGTTCCTGAAGCTCTGTCATAGGTATAACCATAGGCTTCACATTGAGATTGATTAGGCTGTATTGCATTGTTTGTGCCATCAGTAAAAATAACACCTCCTAATGATGTGATTTCATAAGGCTTTATTGTATATCCTGTTAAGTAATTCATTATGCTATTAAAATAAATTCAACTGTTGCTAAGCTGTTTGGTTTATAATCAATTTTATTAACCCTGAAAGACCTGTTCTTAATAAAAACTAAATCATACATTTTAAAAGATGCTATATCTGAAGGATTTAGAGCTACCTTTAAAGTCATTATTCTTGTATCAGGGTGGTAAAGTTCATTGAAGTAAGGCTGCCAATAAGTATTGTATAAATTATCCGCTGGAGGAAACCCTACTGCACTAGGAAGTTGATGACTTGCAAAAACAAAATCTTTAGTAGTAGCAGATACACTAGGTATTGTAGATAAATGACTAAACTGCAAGAACTCAATTTCATTTCCACCACCTACTCCATTCTGTGCAGGTATGTAATAAGAAGCACCTGTACTTTTTTCCCCATTGTTGTAAAAGATTCTAGGAGAATTATCAAATCCTTCGGTTAAACCGCTATCATTCATAGCATATAAACTAGGTATTATAAAAGAAGAAAATTGTGGCATTATTGGTTTTGAAACAGTAGCGGCAAATGGTTCGGCTATTATTTCTTCAGTTCCTTCTAAAATAGTAAAGCCTGACTCTCGTTCTTTGCTTCCGTATAAATGTCCACTATTAGCTTGTTTAAATACATTAAAGGCATAGTCATCATCATCTTCTACAAATTTAAAGATTGTATTTCTATTTAACTCAGTCAAAGGTTTTAGTTCCATTTGTGAAACATCTACCTTATCTGTCCAGTCGTGCTGAATACTTCTACAAGCTAAAGTTAGACCTGATGTGGTTGTTGAACAATTTGTGTTATTTATAAATATATCTCCATAAGGTTCTATTAAGATATTGTTTTTGTCTGCTTCGTCTACTAAAGAAACTAAATTAAACATAGTCATAATTCCTTTTAAGAAGTCCCATTGTCCTAGTTCTCCTCTTAGCGTTTGTAATATAGTGCTAGAAGTTATACTTAATATATTCTTTGTTATAACTACTGTAGCCGTAGATAATGGAGGAGAACCAACTCCATCAAATCCTTGTACTATAGAATTTGTAGAAGTCCAGCTACTGTAGAATTGTGGCTCTAAAGTATCTCCAATATCTAAAATTTCAGATAAATTTCCTGAATAAAGAATAGTTTGATTTGCTGTTATAGTTTGAATAGGTATTAAATTTATATCTTCAGTAAATCCTGTTGCTGCTCTTGTAATTAACCACCTTGCACTATATGAAGGGTCAGGAGTTACATTTACTATATCTATTTCATAACTATAATCAATATTATACTGACTATTATCTTGTACTGACGTTATTTTATTAGTAGCAGTATCATAATCTACACTAGCTAAATTTCCTGAAGGATATGTCAGTTCTAAATTACCATAACTTCCATTTGGAGCATAGTTATCAGCATAGCCTATATAATACCCACCTTCAACTGTTGATGCTGAAGAAACTGGAGTGCCATCAGCACCCCAGTTAAAGTCCATATACAACTTGCCAAAGTCAGCACCATCAAAGAAGTCAGAAGTCCAATTAAAACCTGAAGCTGCAAAGATTTTATTAATTAAATACTTTAATTGAATGCAAGGTCTAAACATACTCTCTAAATTTGAAAGGACGGGATTGCCTAAAGCATCAGGATAAAATTGATGATTCCAGTCTATATTAGGGTATTTTACTGTATCATTAGCATCTCTAAATCCTGAAGTGTTTGGGTTTAAATATGTTATTCCTGTACCACTATTATTCCAACTATATTCGATTTCTGTTTTATTATAGTCGTGTTCTAGTTCTGAAAAATCTAAGTTTGAAAATGTTTGGTCTTTCAAAATGTCAGCTAAAGCAATGACTTCAGAATACAAATTAACATTATAGCTTATTTCTCCTTCTTTGTCTTTTACATCTATCATTCTTAAATAGCCTTCAAATAAAATAAAGCCATCTTGCTTTAATACACATTGAGTTCTTATATAAGGATTGAATGTTAGTTGGTCATCAGACCTTGTAATCTCAAACATATTGTTAAAGATTTTATTATTTCTTTTTGTTGCAGGTAAATTAAAGTCTTTTGAATAAGACTTAACTTGCTCAGCTACATTTTTAAAGTCATCAATACTTAACGTCAAAGGGATGTCTTCTTCTTCGTATAGGTCGCAAATGACTTGACCATCAGATAAATCAGAATAAACTAAAGTCGGTGTACCGTGCCTTTCTTTTACTGAAATACTATCAATACTTATAGCATAGGAAGTGTTATGAAAATAAGAAACCATTATAACATCTTCGTTAGACTGAGCTGTAAAAGAAACAACAATAGGTGAGGAGGTTAATGGTCCTGGTCCTGGATGATAATAGATAAGACTACCTGCTAAATTATTTCCATTAAATAGTCTTACTGATATATGACCCCAAGCATTAACAGGTGCAGTTAGATTAATAGTTACTTCATAACCCTGTCCAATATCAAGATTTGAAAGTCTTTGATAGACCCCTGAACCATTATCTCCTGTCGTTGTAAGTGCTGTGAAGATTAAATTATTCCCTGTTTGAGTAGGTAGTGCTGGTGTTCCCGGAGATGTAGTTCTGTATCTATACCAAGTGTTTACTGTATCAGGTGGCAGTAGTAATAGGGCTGCATCCCACGGTTGAGTTAAACTACCTCCTGATAAATCCACAGAAGCAGAACCATTTATAGAAGTAAAATTAATACCATCTACTACATATTCAAACAATACAGGAGTGGCAACGGAATTGTATTCTCCGTTATAAGTTTGTGGGTATAATATTAATTGAGTACTCATTATACAGCTTGTGTTCGTTTCATTTTACTCTTTTCAATTTCAATAGTATATTGCATAAGTTTGTCATTAGCTATTGTCTTTTTAACATAACTAGAAGTCGTTAAGACTACTGGTTCTATATATTTATTAGTTATGCTATTTTCCGAATCTGTTGAATATTCATTAACTATATAAACTTCATTTGAATTGATTAATTCTTCAAACCACACGCCTTCTTCTTCAGTAACAAAGTCTGTATTTAGTTTAATCTTTTCAGTTGAATTTACTCTAAAATTTTTCTTTCCACCTTTATAGCCTTTAATTTTAAAAGTACTCTCATTCCAAGTTCCTCCTTGCTGAGTGTAAGAAGTCCTGTTAGTTTCAATAGACCTAATAGACTTCATATTAAAAGTATAGTAATCCCACGTCCCCCATTGATTAAGCCACGTAAGTCTTATTCCTTCATAACCCCTTTCATTAGGACACGTTATATTTATAGTATATATATCACTTACGCCAGAACCACCTACATTTAAAGCCTGAACGGTATAATATTTTATAGTTCCTGCTGTAAACTCTGCATCCCAAGCCGTGTTCCATTGTCTTATATTTGCAGGAAAGACACCAACATATTGTAGGTAATTATAGGAATGAGTAGTAAAACTCCAAGTACCTCCATTATAAGGAGCATTACTAAGGGTATTACTCAGAAAGGCAACCCCCGAAGAATTGTAAGCTATAAATCTAATATTCGGTACTCGGTCTGTAACATCAGGTAGAAAATTAAAAAACGGAAAAGTACCATAGTCTGTATCTCTTGCATATTGAGTAGTTGGTGCATTACTTAAAAAATTGGCTGGATAATAGTAGAGATAGAACTGTCGAGAATTAACTACGTTGTCTAAGTCATATCCATAATTTCCATTAACAAGTTTAAGGGTGTCATCATATTGAAGCACTCCATTAAACATTGTATATTGGTCGCTGTCAGTATCTTCATTAACGTCAATTGTTATTGGGTCATTAGCTGTTTCTGAATATTCTATTCTGAATCTAATAGCAAAGAATTTAATGCTATTCACACTTACTGAATACTTATCAACTAGGTGCATAGGAAACATCTCTTTAATCGCTGTAATGCCTTTATATTCAGAAGTTGAAGCTGGAAATGTAGTTGCGTTTGGTTCATAGTCAGGACTAACAAAAGTTTCCAAGATAGGTCTTAGGTCAAAAATTCCAACCCCTGCATTATTGGGTGTAGTTTTGAAAGTTCCTATTAAAGAAGGTGTTGTTGCTGGAACAATAGCTGTATTGCTTATGTGTACTTCAGCAATAAACTTCACATTAAATTTAGTTGCGACTAATTGGTCTTGTGATACTGAAAATATTACTTGCTGCCCTATTGGCATAACGTTGTATAAAGGTCTTTGGTCTATTGATATTGCCATAATTTTTGTTTTTTATTTAGGACGATAAAAGGTTGTAAGGTAAGTTTCTATGTCAAACTTTAATTCTTTTAGTAAATTCTCTTTAAGGTCATCATAATATATACCTAAAGGTTTTTGAAAGAAGCTAAGACTTTTGATTCCATCTCTTTTTATTTTTCTACTTATTAAGTAAGCAAACCCTGATACATATTGTCCTGTTCCTTTTACTGTCTTTCCACTTTTGCTTTTGTAAGTTTTAGACCTACCCTTTGCAATTCCGTGTCCTTTTATTCCTTTCTTTTTAATCCACTTAGACAATATGTCAATAGGAGGTCCTTTAGTAGTATAACTGTAAGGACTTGATTCTGTTTTCCCTTCAGAGTCTTTATAAGATTGCTTCTTTTTATTTCCTGAAACTCCTTTATCTAAGAAAGTTCCATAGTCTAACATATAGAATTTAGTACTAAAGCCTGTTGCAGTAGGTACTACTTCAAATCTAATTGACTGTCCTATTGCTGTATCACCTCTAGCTTTACCTGTGGAATCTTTAGAATTTGCCATATTAATTTTAGCCTGATTAATGACATTCTGTCCAAAAGACTTTAGATAATTTTCTATATTCTTAGTGTCCATTATATAGCTCCAACAAATACTGATACTTGAGGACTATAAGTAGCTCCTTCAGGTCTTACTTGTAAAGAAGTTATATTTTCTAAAGTTGAAAATGCAGGAGTTGTATCTGTTTCACCAATTACTTCAGCTTCACCTCTTGGTATAATATGAGATGTTCCAGGTGTTAGTCTTACTTGATAATTAGTATTAGTAGTTACTACCCCTAACACCACAGCACTATCTGCTCCTAAGTTAGTTACCCTAATATAGCGTACATTCTCTACATCAATAGCTCCTGCTGAAGTATAAGGTGCTGTATCAAATACTGCTACTGTTGTAGTCTGAGAATGAGTACAAGTTACTATTCTTTCAAATACGTTGTTAATTCCTGTTGTTGTTACTGAGTTTGTGTTACCCCTCAATGCGCCATTTAAGACGACTGATTCGGTAACTGTTGTTGTTAAGTCTGCCATAATTATAATTTTATTATTATTTTAAAAAATCCTATTTCTATTTTATATTTTCCTAGTTTAAACTTTATCATTTCCCTATTGGATTATTTGCCACAGGTATTGTGCAAGACTGAAAGTCATTCTGCACTACTATTCCCACTTGAAAAACAAAACCAGTTAAGAGGTTGTCAAATCTTTCTGAGAACGGTTCTAAAGTGTATTCACCATCCGTAAAGTAGACAGGCTCATTAATATCTAATTCTCCCGCTCCCTGCCATTTGCTATGTCGCATCATTGAGATTATGTCTACGCAAACCTGTAAGCAACTAGATGTAACTTCTTGTTCATTACTTAGATAGTCTGCCGATAGTAGGTTTTCTTCAGTCCAATTTTCTTTCTCAGTTACAGCATCCATAACAAAGAGCTGAAAGTTGTAGGTCAAAGAAGATAATCCTGTTGTTACGTTCACAGGGTTTATGTGAAACAAAGGAAACAAAGTTTGATTACTCAAATCAATTTTAAAAATATCTCCAGTTGTTGTGGTCGCAATCTGATGGTGCTGCTCACCCAAAGATTTGAGGGTATCAATGGCATTATTGTAGGTCTTATTATTTATCATTTCTTTGTACTTTATTTTGTAAATTTAAATCTGTTTCATAACTTAACCAAGTTAAGCACTCTAATAAATTGAGTCTTGTTATTGCATCTAACCTACTTATGTCTTGGTTACAAAGTCTGTGCATCACTCCGAACCATCCCCACCGTTCTGCGAAATCTCCGTCTGCGACTCCTTCGCTATCTCCTGAGTCCGTTCCATCAAATATGACGGCAAAATCTCCGATAATTCCTTCACGAAATTTGAGAAAAAAAAAAGGCTTGACTGTACTTGTTCTGCTGACATCTTCTTCATTTCTTCTGCCCTTATAGTTATGTTTCCATCATAAGCTGCTATGGTATATGCTGAGCCGTTCTTTTCTGTAATCGGCCTAAATAGCACCGCCATCAACTCAGGCATATTCTTTTCAATTCCTTCTTTTATAAATGTTTCAATATCTGCATATTCTCCAAGCGTAATTTCTGAAAGGTCAGGGTGCATAGCATATTCAACTCCATCTATTTCAAACACCTTTTTTAATACTGTATCTTGTTTGCTTTGTAGCTCAGACACCTTATCCATTATAATAGCCACATCTCTTAATGCTAGTTCCTTTACTAACTTCTTAGGTATATCTGACAAAGCTGCTATTGTTTCTTCTGCTTGTTCTGTCTTGCTCCCTGTTTCACTATCAATTAATTTAATCCAAGTTTCAAGGGTTACGTCTGACCAAGAGTCAATTAGATTGAATGTTTCTTTCTTCCCTTCTTTTTTAATTTTTACTTTCATAGTTATAATATATAATAGAAAAAGTTGTTATTTAGTTTACCGTTACATTTATTATTTTATATTTGCCGAGTTCTTCATATTCTTTCTTGTTCTGAAATAGGGTTGCTTATAATTAGGCAGCCCTTTTTCTATTGTACAAAATACTTCCCAGCATTAGGATTGTCTAAGTGATAAATGACATTGTATCTTATTCCATCAATAGCGTGGTTGTAATTGTCTACATATAATTTAGAGCCTTTGTCTGCATATACATAATTATTCATCTCCTTAGCTATATTAGTTGATTCTGGACTTACTATTAATTCATAGTCTTGCATTCTAGTTATTCCACTTTCAATAGTTCCTTTCTTGACTGGTTTGATGTTTACTCCTAAATGCTTTAAATCGGCAATTAAACGTGGCTCAGAGCTGTCGGCTATACAAAGTGTATTATCTACTTTATCTAAAATGATTGCAGCTAGTTCGTGAGATTTTAACCCATTACGATAAACTTCTTCTTTAAGATATATCTTTTTATGTTTCTTATCAATAGCGACAGAAGTTAAAGAATCAGGGTCTATTGAGAATCCGAAATCAAGACCACAAGAAACCTGTAAGTTATCAGGGTTAAATTCTCCTATTGACCAATTCTCAAAGACGACACCCTCTGCACGGTCTAACCATTGTCCTAACAGTTTTTGCTTGTACTTCTTAAAGTTAGTATGCTTAATAGCCTCTACACGCTCTAGGAAGCTCTGTGATAGGTTTTCTTTGTTGTCTAGGTATGTACTATGGATATAGCACACATTGTCTTTAACACCATTAAAACCTGCTTCAATTCCTTTGCCTTGAAAGAACCTCTCGTAAATCCAATTATCTTTAGTAACAGGATTCAGGACTAGGATAATTCTATTCTGTATATTCTTTTCCCTAATACTAAGGTCTATTGTATCAAAGATATTCTCATCTACAAGTTCTTCAGCTTCATCAAGAACCCAATTTGAAACACCTGTTAAAGATTTAAGACTAGCCGTTTGATTTCCTGCTGAAGTCTTGATACCCCTAAATAGAATGTCTGACTTGTTCTTTAAGTTTACAACCTCCGACTTGTTTACACTAAAGATGTTAGCATAGCCTAATAGACTTATCTTCTCTAAGAACTCAGGAATGATTGAAAGACGTGCTGAGGTCATAGTGTAACGAGTGAACAATACTCTAATACCTTCAGTCATAGTTAGTAGAGTCAAAAAGACTGTAACTGCAAAAGACTTACCTGAACCACGACCACCTGTTATAATAAAGTACCTAGCGTCAGACTCAAAGAGTGGATTGTATTTCTTACTCAGTATCAGTTTCGATAAATGTTATAAGTGGCATATTAAGAGTTTCTTCATTTGAAGTTACATCCACTCTTTGCTGTGGTTTGCCATAAAAGTATTCAAAGAATAACTTAACAGCCCATTGTTCCTTTTTCTCTAATCCTTTTTCTAAAGATTCTAAAGCCATACTATTCATAGGTGTTAGATTCTCTATTAGCTTTTGTTCTTCTGCTTTGCCTTTACGCCCAGCACCTTGTCTTGCTCCTCCGTTGTTTGTTCGTTTATCCATAATTGAAAAAGATTGATTATTCAATCTTATATTATATAATAGAAATTACTCGTATTCATTTGGCATCATTAGTCTTATCCCTAGTTCTGTTAAAGCCCATATCCTTATTTGGTCTGCATAAATTTCAAATGCTTTCGTGTCTATTGTGGCTGTGCTTTTGATTACTTGAAGTCCTATTGTCTTATCGTTTATCTCTATGCTTTGCCATTCACTTGCAAACTTTACTTTAAGTATATCGTGCATTTCGTCAGGAAAATATCCTAGTTCTTCTGAAAGTCCTTGCACTATACATTTCCAATAATAACTATTCTGCATATTACTTCTGTTGTTTCTTTGTTTCTTTACTTCTACTATGTAGTCGTTTCCTAATTCTTTTAAATAGTTTATCAGGCTTTGCTTATCTTTATTGTCCTTTATTACAAACTTCATTAATCAAAGGATTCATTAATACCTCTTTCACCTACAAGCTTTTCTTTTGCTCCTGCCCAAAGTCTATCACCTTTCTTACTTAAACTTTCTTCAGTTCTTATTTGACTTGGCATTCCTTCAAGTGGTTCTGAGTCCATATACTTTCCACACTTACAAAGAGCTTCCTTAGTCTGCCATTCTTTTTCAATGTAAACTATTGTAGCTGTTGAAATCTCTTTAGTGTTTCCGCACTTGCATTTGTATAAAGTCATATTAATCTATTAATTGTAAATCTCTACCTTCTTCTTTTGCCATCCTTATTATTGTCTTAAATAATTTCTTTCTTTCTAAGTTTGTTTCGCACCATATAAATTGAGTGTCCATCATTCCTGTTAAAGTAAGCTGAATACCAAAACGAGTTCCTTCTTGTTCAGTTTTTTTATATCCATATTTTTTAACTACCTGTTTCCAGCTTACTAACTGAATAGTGTTATTGGTATTTATCATTTCCTTACCCCTGTTGGTGATAAAGCTCCTGTCCTAGTCTTTGAAGTCAGTACATCTAGTTCAAAGTGTAAATGGTGTATAGCCTTTCTAATATCTTCAAGTCCTCCGTCCTTGTGCTTGTTCTTTGAACGTAGTAAGTAGGTAACAGCCGTTCCGATATTATAACTAAGGTCAAAGTTTTCTACTACATCTTTTGCCATATATCCATTTTTCCCTTTGTAGTATTCAGGAATATTATCGTAATCCATTACCATTTTTAAAGTTTTTTAAATTATTATTAAGTTTCTTTTTCTCTATTTTTCTTTCTATTTGCGACAGTAGATAAGCACAAAATATTAAAAAGATAATTCCTATTATTGCTGTTTCAATTACCATTTTCTAAAAGCTCTAAAAGTTGTGCTGGTGTATAGATAGGCAAGTCATCATTGTAGTTTTTATATATACAAGTGAAGTGTTCGTCCTTACCTTGTTTCCAAGTCCAAAAAGTTTTAGTAGCTTTTTCAATCTGTTGTTTTAAAACCCACTTGATGCTCTTGTATTTTCTTTTCTCTATCATTATTTCTTTTATTTAATTTAGTTCTATTATCTTTAATGTATTGAATTGGCTGTGCAAATCCAAACATCATTCTAAAAGTCCCCTGCGTATCAGGGTTGTACATTTTTACTTTAGTCATTGTCTTTTAAATTGATTAATAAACTGGACAAATTATTCATTGTATTTATTATATAGTTTTTTTATTCCATCAAAACAAGTTGATATACAAGAACCACAATTAGTCCCTGTTCCATAGTTGCTTCCGTAAATCGTATTATATAGTTCTATCATTTTCTTTTTAGCTTGTTGGTCTTTTGCCCTTCCTGTTTTTAAGTCTTTCCATAAGTCTAGGATTTCATCTATCATTTCTTGTGGCAAGTCATCAGGAGCTTCCATTACAAGACTTTTACCCCAATACTTCTGCGGACATTCCATTGGCGCTATCCTCGCTTTGATTTTCATAAAACATAGACAGCGTTTGCATTGACCTAAAGGCTTAGAATAGTAAACACATTCCTTACAGATAGCCATTCTGTCTTTATATATTTCATCAGGAACGAAAAACTTATTCATCTATTAACTCTTTTTTAAGTATCTCTCTTACCTTATCTATTGTAGTAAAAAGACTGTTTCTACTTATCCCTGTCTTCTTTGCGAGTGAGTCTAGTGTGTTCCCCTCATAGTAATAAAGTTCAAAGACTTTCTTGTCGTACCAATACAAATCATTTAACACATAATCTATTTTGTCTAGCTTTTCAAACTCTAAATTCTTAACGGCAGGTTCTTCAGCTATGTTATACAGATTTTTGTTTGGTATCACTTCCCCTGTTTCAATTACATCATAAGTTACATTACTTGTAAACTGGTCAATGTGAGTGTAGTATTTCTTATACTGATAATAGAACGGACTTCTTACGCTTGTCAAAGACCTTCTTAAAACTACCGCCCCGTATCTTGTAATTCCATCCAAACCATCTTTAGTATATATTTTTTTAAGTTGCTCGGGGTTCATCTGAAGGAAGTAGAGCATACACTCCTGTACCGCATCTTCAACTTGTTCTTTATCCTGAGTAAGTCCATAGCACATTTTCCTAAACTTATCACTTAGCTTTGATATTTCTAAGTAGATTTTATTCACTTGGTTCTTCTAAATTATCTATCTTATCTACTACATCACTTACTATTTCATTAAGAACTGTCTTATAAGCTCGTATTACTGCCCTGTTTTTATTCGTTTCAAGACCTGCAAAGAAGCCATTAGTTGCTACTGATAGGTTTATCGGAATTATCATAAGCCAGTCATACCAATTATTTTCTCTAGTTCCCGCTCCATAATTATTTGAATATTCTATTATAGTTTCTACTACATCTAAGTAATTATAATATCTAGCCTTTGAACTTACATCTTTTGCAAACTCCTCACACATACGGATATAAGATTCAATGATTGTTTTGTGTTCTTCACTTGCATAGATTGGCTTTATCATTTGCCAAATTTAATAAAACTTTTATTCTATTCCTTTATCTTTTTTTAATTTATCAACAAGGTCTTTGTAATAACTTATCTTTTCTTCATAATCTATCCTAGAAAGTTTTAACATTTGCCTTGATTTTTGTTGTAGTTCTTCAGCAGTTCCCTCTCCATATTCAGAATCTAAAGCCTTACTAAATTTATACTGTTCCCCTTGCCCAAAAAGATTATCTGCTGCTGACTGTGGTTGTACATTGACTTCACACCACCGAGTTGATAGGCATTTTCTAGAAATAAAATGACCTGCGTGTATGTTTTTATAATGATACAAACGCCCTGATGTATAGCACTTCACAAAACCCATATAATCAGCATCTCTAAGTCTGATGAATAAAGAAAAATATTTGTCAAGTTCTTTTTTTAGTTTACTAATTGTTACCATAAATATTCTTTTATCACCTCTTTATATATTGGTGCATATATATATTTAGAAATTGTAGTTTTTCTTCCGAATCTAGTTTCTTTAGTTATTGGCAAACTATCTATATCATAACCATTTTTTCTATGATTAAATATAATTGCTGAAAGTCTAGTAGCTCCATACTCTTTAATAGCCTCATAACTTGTAATACTTCCATAAGTCTTTAAGTGCCAAAGAACTGCATCTGATTGACTTTTTACTTGTCCTTCTGTAATTGTAATTGTTTTCATTCTCTTAGTTTTCTAATTATATACAGGACTATTCCTGCTATTATTACCCACCCTATCATTTTAGTAGCTTCCTTTGCT
>Ga0209337_1001640_pt1 | contig 16826 bp, 30 predicted proteins | sample LinPmetageLP53_FD_184044 | JGI IMG/M metagenome (GOLD analysis project Ga0209337, IMG submission 184044) | Marine viral communities from the Pacific Ocean - LP-53 (SPAdes) (version 2) | ecosystem: Environmental > Aquatic > Marine > Oceanic | place: Pacific Ocean | collected 2010-02-08
CTTATCAGATCACCGACTTTCATGCTACAACCTCTAAGTCTCTGCTCAAAAATGAGCGTCCAACACCAGCACCCCAAACCCGGGCCGCAACAAATTTGGATCCGAACAATTGGACTACATGAATCCACACTTCACCGGTTACTTTGGTCTTAATAATTATCCCATGGCTGCCTATGGGAATACCAAGCATGGCGCGTTTAGTTTTTACCAGATCACCGATCTTCATGCTAATAGCTCCAATTTCATTCCACCCGCCGACTTAGGAAAGTTGGACTCATAGAGCCAATGCGTATGCTGACCGCAGAGCGATGTGACTTCCACACCACCGATGTTATTAACTCTTATGATAATGCCGATATAAGAAGCAATACCGTAAGCCTTCGGCACACGAACCAGATCACCGATCTTCATCGTGCTTCCTCCATATATACACCGACAAACACGCCCGTAATGACAAATAGCAGCGCGATTAAATTGCTCATGATATTTCTCCCTCTTGTCTTTATATTATACGATCATCTGGCGAAGAAGTCAAGATTTTAATTGTCAGGTGATTGTCAAGACTCAATTTCACAGCCTCGAAAGTTAATTATAGAAACCGCTGGCCATATCAGCCACTTCGGTCACCATATTTATATCTGCCAATATCTGAGGATCTTCCACAAATTCCTGTCCTTCTGCTGTCAGGCTCCAAGAATCCGTCCAATTGTCAGGCACACCGATCCTCTGCAAAATACCCTCAAGAACCAGCATATCGAGAACGAGATTCATCCAAGACGGTGTGCTCTCAGCCAGATCATACTTATCATCTGACATATGCTCCAGTACTAGACTCAATCCGGCGATATCGTGGATTGAAAGCTCGTATTCTCCGATCTCATAAATTAAACTGCTTTTCATTTGTCCCTCTGTGTTGATGATAATATTATAGGACATTGAGCAACAAAAGTCAATATTTATTTTGTCAAGGGTCTGTCAAGAAAGAATTCTTGGGTTTCATTCTCTTCTATGAGGCAAAGGCCGACCTCTTCGGCAACCTTGAGATAATGTCGGGAGTAAGACAGATACTGCGAATCACAAGTTTTTATATATTTCTCATAATATCGGCTGGAAAGATCGATATAATCGGGTACCCCGACATCTATGGCATCTTGAAGAGGTTGAATCGGTATCGGCAGTTTTATGTTTTTATAGTCGCTAATCAAGAAATCACCTGTTTGTCTTAGTTCTAGTTTGCATTCACAAGCTTGATGGGATACCAGATTTAAACTTACATCCCAGCAATCTCCATCGGTTAACACTTCAATGTGCTGGTCATCTACCCAATATTCATTTGGCTCTTCGAAACTCCAAATACCCGAATCTTCATATTGGCCCGCTTCATACATTATTAATTTATTTTCGTCTGATGTGTCTGCATCCTCTAAAAAATTAAAACACCAGTTTTGACTCTCTATTTGCCACCATGAATTTTCAAAAGTGGCAGTGTCAATCACTGGTGTTCTGCAAGATAGTAAAAGAAGAAAGACCACGCAATAAGTAGTTTTCTCGCATTTGAAAAGAACCGGTTTTCTGCGTCCAAGGATAACCGGCAACCCCTGGTTATGACCGTCACCAGAGCGGGTTCGTTAGTTTTATTTCCGACGAATCAGCAGAAAGCTCCGACAGATGTCGGAATAAGTGTCTGTGCCAGGAGTCGAACCTGAAATTTCCGTTACTGGAATCGAACCAGTCTCGCCCCCGTCGGGACTGCGAACCACGCTCACAGACATAAATGGTACACCCTATAGGATTCGAACCTATGACCCTCGGCTTAGAAGGCCGATGCTCTATCCACTGAGCTAAGGATGCTAAATTTAGCAGAATGCTGAGCCTACAAGTAGACCCATAGTGAAGTAAAAAAGATAGTCAGCTACTACCATTAATAAGATTTTTCTATTCATCATTGTGTTTTATTCCTTTTATTTCTGCCCAGTAGCATCTGGCACTGGATCCTGTTTCTACAAAATAAATGACTGGATCATCATCCTCATCAAAAGAAATTATGATGCCCAACCCTCTGCCCCAAAGACCACCACCGTCTTCTGCTTCGAAATCCACAGCATGCAAGACTAGATCGCCAATATTTAAATTTTTCCCCACCATACTAATAAGTATAGCAAATTATTTTCAAAAAGTCAAGTTTTTTATTAAAGTGGACCCTCTGGGACTTGAACCCAGGACCAACCGGTTATGAGCCGGGTGCTCTGACCAACTGAGCTAAGGGTCCAAAATGGAGGATAAGAGGCTCGAACTCTTGACCTTCTGCGTGCAAAGCAGATGCTCTCCCAACTGAGCTAATCCCCCATGGAGCGGGAAACGGGATTTGAACCCGCGACATCCACGTTGGCAACGTGGTGCTCTACCAACTGAGCTATTCCCGCTATTTTTCTGTTTCTCTATTCAATCATCATCAATGCAGCAAACAGGGCTGCAAATGACATGCTTACAATAAGCGCTGTACTAATACCCATTTTTTCCTCCTTAAATTCCAATGAGATAATTTGTTTCTTCTGAATTAGATCGTTCAGAAACCGCCTTTGCATTCTTAAATGCATTTCTACCGGCATGATAGCCACTAACATATTCTCGCGGGTGTCTCTCCATCGATGGTTGCAAGAATATTGTGGGATTTCTTTTAATATCTTCGATAGCATTGAGCCATCCGGTAAGATATTCTTTTATATTTTCCATTTTTCCTCCTTAAGTATGAATAGCAAGCGCAGTGAGCAGTGGTCCTTCTCCTCGCGAGGATCCCGGCCAGCTTCTGTTTTGGTTCTCTGGACGCAAATAAGCCAAATCCTAATTCCCCCTACATGTTCAAACATGCATGTTCCAATTGGCAGACGTGAAGCGTGTACTGCCTGAGTATTAATATATTCTGCTCACTGCGCTCGCTATAGCCATTTATCAGACTCGAACTGATGACCTGCGGTTTACAAAACCGCTGCTCTACCAACTGAGCTAAAATGGCATGGCACACTTTAACCGGTGTGCTAGCGGTTGCAAGAAACTATTCGATATCAGCAGATTCTTGCTGTTCACTAGTATCTCCAGCGCTGTCTTCTTTGTCTCCGCATGCGGATAGAAAACAGCACGCAGCAATAGCAATAATGTACTTCATAATTCACCTCCTTTGAATCTATATGAATTTCTCTCTTATTATAGCCCAGAGAGAAGGGCTTCTCAAGTAGATGTAGCCGCCCACATCGGACAGGCAACTTCTTTTCCTTCGTAGTAAGTTGTTTTTTTTGACACCTCCACCCATCCTTCTGGTGTTTCAATGATACAGAAATCATCTTCGCACCTATCGACAACACAGTCTGTTGGTGGATCAGGCTGCTTAAACGACAGCAACAATAATACGAACACTCGCCCTCCTTTATAGGTTAAGTATACATTAACAAGAGGGTGCTTGTCAAGTTTTTTCTTTTTCTCTCATGCCCCAGAGAAAACTGTCACCTAAAGCGTCCCATTCGGCAATGGTCCTTACAGACCACTCCCGCTCATTGACAAATCTTTTTTTATAATTGTGGATGTACAGGATGTAATACCGGATTGGATAGATAGTTTTGTCTACCTCCAATATAACAGCCATTTTATAATTATTTTTGTGTCTGTCGATGAGGCAATACGCCACCATCACTAGATCTCCAGCCTTGTACATCTCATGGGTTCTCCCTGGGTTATAAAAGTGCCAGCGGCGGGACTCGAACCCGCAAGCTCAATCGAGCGTCAGATTTTAAGTCTGATGTGTATACCAATTCCACCACGCTGGCCTGATTGACAATACTAGTATCTCATATTTTTGTCTTCATGTCAACATCTTTTTTAGATTGTTTGACAATTCTTAACCACCCTTCCGGAAACCAATCGATTTTCCGCCTTGTTATTGTCACATTATAATCTGACGGTCTTGACAACCACATAACCTTCACATATGCTCTTTTTATTTTTTTGATGTCTTTATTAGTTTTCTTCTGAGAATATCGGTAAAAACCGTTACTTTGCAAAAAGCTAATGGCCAAGTCATCCGATAGCCTAGACTCCTCGATAAACTTGCTTATTGCTTGATTTCTAGTTTTAAAATCTTCACCTTCATTCCACGAAGAGACTAGTTTTTTGATGTCTCTTTCCCCATTTTTTGTCAATTCGGACACATCCCTAACAATCGTTATTATAACGCCTAGGCCGGGTGTTGTCCTTCGATATAAACTAACGAGATCTCCAAGTTGTACGTCCACAATGTTCACTCCTTTAGTTTTGTTTTTAGGATTTTTGAAGTAGTCCCACCTCCCCGATAATTAACTACTATATCACATTTTCCTTTCAATAAATTTCTTACAGAAGCCAAAGAAGGTTTTTCAAAACCTTTCTCGGTCTGGATATAAACGGAAGAATGTCCTTTATTGGCTGCTCTGAGTGCATCGCGATGTGCAGCTTTTAAAGAAGAGTATACGCCGAGAAAAATCCCTGCACCATCAAATACACAATATATATAAATATTTGTCACTACTGATGATCCCCTTCCTCCGCCTTTAATTTTAAGTCGGTGACCATATCCAGCACCTCTTTATAAAATTCTAAGTTTTTAATTTTCTCTTGAGCCGCTTCGTCACTTTCCAACAGGGCTTCCTGATACTCACCTTCAATCTTAATCATATTTTCTATAGCATTGTGGTAGTAATAGCTATAATACATATTGGTGCCAAAAATATCGACATTATCCATAGCTTCCTTAAATGGACCTACAATATAACTTTTCTTCTTTGCTTTCTTCTCTTTATCCTTGCTCATCTTTTTTTACAGCCTCCACATGATCTGTACTTTCTATCTCTCTTTTCCTTTCGCGAGAGATTTATTTTTTGAAAGTTCTTTATGTCTTCTGTAATCAATTGACCATTCTTCAAAGCTTTTATTTTATTTTCTGATCTAATAAAAGCGCCACATACAACCACTTGTTTGGATGGTATGTGCAGCAGATATTCACCCGGATAGACTTTCGAATTATCGTCAATGTTAACAAAATCCATATTACTGTTCTCCAGTGATGGTATCCCATGGAATGAGATTTGCCGGCAATACAACTACCATATCTTCCAAAACATCTACACCATATACTGTCTGCCCAACGTCAACTGCTATCACAATTCCGATAAATTTACCATCAGCAGAAAAAACGCCTGAACCGGACGAACCGCTCCAAGCGTAACTGTGGATAAAGATATGGTCGCTTTCTGAGAAACCTATTATGCGGCCCGATATGGTAAGAGGACCAACACTATTTGGGAAACCTGTGTAGAAAATTTTATTCTGTAAAGATAGAAGCTTTGACCATTGCCTTTCACGCGGGACTACTTCTTTGAGTGTAACTGCTTCGACGCTTAAAGGTTCATCAATGCGCAATATTGCGTAGTCAGTCTCTCTGTCTATTACAACAATGTTGCGGCAAGGGGTTAAATTTTTCTGACCTGTCCACACTATAGTTGCTGAACAATCGCCTACCAGACCATGTGCGACGGTGACAACATAATATACATCGTCATGCTCGAACAAAGTGCCGGTTGAACCAGCAATCATCCCCTCTGTATTTCTCGATAAGATTCGAACAGCGCTATTGACAGATATGTTGACAGTCTTGACTTCTTCTCTGTCTAAATTAGATGAAATCTGGATAATTTCAGTCTCGGGAATAGACTCTGTGTATTGTCTAGCTAAAAACTTAGCATAGTCATCGATGACCGGTGCGTTTGTTAACATTATTCCTGTGAAGATCCCTATTAGGATGAATAATAAAATAAGTTTTTTATTTGCGCTGGTCATTTTGTGTCTCTCCTTATACTTGTCTTTGATAACTAAAAAATACTGGAAGCTCTTTGACTCCAGATTTTTTGGCAAACCAGACATCATCTTCGTTGCCAGTTAATTTTACTCTCCCATTTCTTCCTACTGCTACAAATACCGGATTTTGAGGCCCATCCTTTATAAAATTCTGATATCTACCATCAAAGTCTTGTCTTGAACCTCTGTAATATCTACCGCAAAGCTCCCACAATTCGTCAACCGGCACCATCACATGATAGGCCATGTCGGTGGTGTTCATTGGCGTATCATAGGCTTGAACCGAGCCATACATCCAATCATCTAAAATTGCATCAATAGTTAGGGCTGGCGTATGAGGCATCTCTGGACTATTATGGGTCAAGGCTGTTGCATATGCTCTCCCGCCCCATTGTGATTCGCTTAAGCCGGCTTCAACCTTTTCTATTCTGCCGCGAGCAACTATTTTTGCCCCTCTAACATCGCGAGCAATAGCTGGTGCCAAAGTTAAGTCTCGATATCGATCTCTAGATTCGGCACCAAAAATCTCGAATTTTATCTCATATTCTCGATAATGCTTACCGGTTATAACTTTTTTTTGCTTATCCGACATATGAGTAACAGTTGTAACTCCCTCGATGCCTCGAATCTGGTTTTCGATCTGTCCGTCTGAACCTGCAGCGTCTAAATCTATAACTATGCCTAGAACCACCTTATAGAGTCTTAGGTCGATTCCACGCTTAGCCTCGTTAATTTCTTCACCAGATATATATCTAAACCATTTATCAGTTGCGTTCAATTTCATCTCTTAAAATCCTAAAATATGCGCCATTAGTAAGTAGTGCGGCCAGTATGTTAAACTGAAACAAAATTATTTATAATAATTTCCCTGCACCTTTGTTTATGTGATGTTTTATTGCCGTGTTTATCGATCATAATTATATTTCTATCTTCATAAAGCTTAAAAATTGCTGGATGTTTATTATAAATCATAACCCATTTCTTTTTAGTTTCCTTTAATGCTCTTCTAATATCTGTATGATTAATAAGAGACATATCGGGACCAAGATTCTTTCCTTGATCGAATAAATTGTAACTATAATCACCAACCGGCAAAAATAAAAAATTAGTATCCTTTGCCGTCTTGATTCCCTCAAGGGGATCTTTTGCATTGTCATAAAAGGGGTATAAATTTTTTATCTTAAATCGTTTTAAGTTTCCGATATGACGAGTGGTTAGTCGATTTTTATCAATTTTTCCACACGAAGCAAGTCCGGACTCAGAACACTTACTGAGAATATAAAAAAATGTAGCTCTATCTCTTTGTCTCTCGTAAGAAATCCAGTTTTCTTGCAACAAATACATCTGAGGTTCTAATAGCCTCTCATGCATAAATTCAGCCGCAGTGGCTAGCCCTTCCGCATCTTTGATTAGTGTAATCCAAAATTCGTATACCGGATATTTGTTTGTGTGTGCAACCACTGTGCGGTTCGAATTCGCTAGTGCCACCTCCACAGTCCCATCATAAAAAAAGAAAGAACTAATCGTACTACCTTCCGGCATTATTTTTTTTAAAACGGCTGCGGCTTTTGAAGTATTAATCTGAAGCGGCGATCTCATTCTGCTCCATCTGGTATTCTTCTGGTTGAACTTCTGTCTCTTTTGTGGCGCGGTATCGAAGATATCCTTCAATGATGTTAGTCGCGTCATTTAGATTGTGATCGATCTTATTTAGACTCTTTCGGATCATATCTAGATGATCCAACGTCGCATAAGACAGTATTTTATCGGCCGGTAGCTCTTTTTCGGCTGTTTCACTAAGCAAACTAGTGGCCTTGTGTATAAGCCGCTCAATTTCTTCCTCAATTTCTTCCATTTCTATTGTATATTGTATTGTAAGCCTCGGCATTTTTATCCCTTTATCAGTTGTCTGTTATTATTTTTCAATGCGCTCATCACGCTCTCAGGGCTACCAATGACCGTAATTGAACGTGACTGGCTGCCTGAATTTATAGAAAGTCTTGAGAAGTCGTGACTTGGACTCAATCCTTCCAAAAGAGGTCCGTTGGCTTCATTAATACTCTTAAGGTGTTCATCTTCTGTGATGGTAACAACATGACTTGGATTAACAAATATTGTTTTCAGCAGAAAACGACTTGGCTCTTTAATCACTTGTGTTAGCTTTATCAGCATCTATTTCTCCTTTTATTTTATAAAGATTCTGTATCTTAACATATCCAGTTTTTGACACTTGAGTAACAACATCTTTTAAAAAATATATTTTTAAATAAGGATTATTGTTTCTTATTACTATCTCATCTTCTACAACAACTCCAAGCGTTGGCTGTCGAGTACTGGTTACCCATTCCAAATTTAATTGTTTATTCTTTATCTGCCGGTCCCTCATAACATGGGAAGATTGAGGGATATATACCAACTCTCCGGTTTTATACTCACATATCATATTTTATTATTCTCCAGTTTGCACAATTCCATATTTGGTAGTAATTAATGTACCAGCGCAACTAACTGCGTTCTGTAGGGCTGTGCGAGTAACCTTAACCGGATCTATAATACCGGCTTCAATTAAGCTAACTAGCTTATTCCTTCGAAAATCCCAACCAATTCCAACATCAGTCTTTGAAATTTCATTCAAAATGATATCAGCGCTTTCGCCTGCGTTAGCTGCCATCTGTCTAATGGGTGCCTCGCATGCAGCGCGGAGGATCTTATTGGCTAGCGCTTGGTATTCTGTAGTTTCGGACTCTAAAGAGCGACTAGCTCTATAGATCGAGGCTCCTCCGCCACCAACAACGCCACCTTCTTGAGCAGAGCGAACAGCCTCCAGCGCATCTTCGATACGGTGCTTCCTCTCTGTCATTTCAACTGCGGTTGTTCCGCCGACCCTGATGACAGCAACACCCGAAGACAGGCGTACAATGCGACCTTGTAGCTGCCCGCACTCATGCATATCTTCTGTCTGCTTTATGGAGGACTTGAACTGCTCAATCAGCACTTCGATACGCTCATAGTCGGCGTTGCCCCCAACGAATGTTGTCTTATATTTTGTGCTCTCGACTGACTTTGCAGTTCCAAGGTCTGCCATCTGCACATCTTTAAGCTTCATGCCACCCTCGCGAGTAATGAACTTTGCACCTACAGATACAGCAAGATCGCTCATAGCATTTCTGCGCTCATCTCCATAATATGGAGCATTGACAGCAGAAACCTTCAAGGAGCCACGGATGCTATTTAGGATAAGTGCGCTTAGAGCCTGACCTTCTATCTCTTCGGCAACGATGACTAGGGGCCGGCTTTCTCTGGCAATCATTTCCAGAATTGGCATAATCTCTTCTACCTGTGAAATTTTATAATCAGTAACAAGAATCAAAGGATTCTCATGGTACATAGTGGCTCTGCGTTCGTCAGTAATGAAGGCTCCAGCACAATACCCGGCATCAATTTTAAATCCTTCCGTGATATCCAAGGTTGTCTCCATAGTGCGAGACTCCTCAATGCTAATACTGCCGTCCTGACCTACCTTATCAACAGCCATGGCAATAATATCACCAATTGTTGAATCGTTATTTGCGCTAATAGTCGCAACATGTCTGATATCTTCTACGCTTTGAACAGGCTTAGCCATCTCTTCGAGATTGTCCAGAACCTGCTTTGAAGCATTTATTAGACCACGCTGGATCTCAATGGGAGAAACGCCGGCAAGAATAAAGCGCTGCGACTCATTCAAAATAGCCCTTGCTAGCACAGTTGCGGTTGTTGTGCCGTCGCCGGCTGTGGCGTTTGTTTCAATTGCGGCTTGCTTTAAAATCTGTGCGCCGGCGTTCTCAAAAGGATCGTCCAACGACACGAAATGTGCGACAGTGACACCATCCTTTGTGATAAATGGTACCTTGTCTTTTTCTTGGAGAAGGACGTTCTGGCCTCTGGGGCCAAGGGTGGAAGCCACATTATCTGCTAATATATTCGCCCCCTTAATTATTTTCTGTTGTAATTCTTCTTTATTGCTGTACGCTCTCATCAATACCTCTCGATGCTATGGTATAATTATAATCACATTTGAGTCATTTGTCAAGTTATTTTATTCAGAAGTTTGAATATCTGTATCTTGAGCAGGTAGGCTCTTCATCTGATCCGACACCTCTTGCTGCAGATCGCTTAAACCATCCACAGCATTATCGGCAGAAGTTACTCGATCTGTTCCTGCTAAGAAATAATTGGTAATCCCCTTTGTGACTTTATCGAGTGCCACAAAAATCCTGGCGATATCCCTTAATACATCCTCTGCATAAGACGTAGCCAATTGCCTAATCGAATCTTCGTCGATCTTCAAAACTCCTAGACGTTCATGCTCATATATGGCTGGCAATTTATTTTTTGTAATCAAGGCTGAATTGATTTCAAATTGTGATTCTTTTGACTCCAGTATCAAACTCTCGCTTGTTACTTTTTTCTCTTTAGTGGCCGCAGCAGATCGTGCAGCGCCACGAATATATCGACCCATCATCGCATCAAGCCATTGTTGCCTTCCATCAGATTTTGGCGCGCTGTCTCTAAACATAGTTTGTAACTGTTCTATGCTTTGTTCTGCGCCGGGGCCTGTATCTATATTCGTGGCAACCGCTTTACTAAAAGTGTTTTTGAAATAACCCATATATGGATTATCAGACCGCGCACCGGCGCGCAAGTCATCTCTTATCTTTTTGCGCGCTGCTCTTAGTTTATTAATACCGTCAACACCCAAAGCTTTTAACTCTTCTTCGGTTTTGCTTTCTAGACTGTCTCCGATCGCAGAGTATTTATATTCTTTTGCTACATCTCTCATAATTTGTAGACCATCTTCGGCAGCGGGGCTGGTCAAAATATCAATTGCTGGTTGCAAAATCGGCGCAGGGCCGAACTTTGCAAATGCACCCGGCAATTTATCACCAAAGAAGGCAGCCTTCATCATATCAAACTCTGAAGCTTTATAATCGGCTTTTGCAGCTTTAGAGCCGCTTTGATTTGCTTTTTTCCGTAATCCTCGGCGCGCAATCCAAATATTTTGGATTTCATCATCAGATAAATTAGAAAAATCTGTTCGGTCGATTTCAACTTCATCGGGGATCGTTACACCCAAAGCCTCAATTTTATCTTTTAGCACTTTAAGGTTTGGTTGTCCCACAGCATTAAACTTATCTTTAACCAACTCAATCACTCCGGTCATCTGTTTTGTTGTCGGGAAGCCAATTGGCTTAATGGGGCTTTCCTCGTTGGATATACTGCCATATGATGTGCGGATTTTTAGATCATTTTGCTTTTGGAAAGCCATCAACTTTTTATATTGCTCTTGTGTTTCTTTTTCTCGTCTATCTAAATCAGCTTGAGTGGTTTCTCTATCTGATGGTATTGGCTGCAGTTGTGGAATTCCACCAAAAACAGCTTTTTCTGGGTCATATGTTATTTTTTCACTTAACACTGTTTTAAACCCAAGCTCATCGGAAAGCCAATAATATACATTTTCCCCGGTGATTTTAAATTCATGAAAACCTAATGCTTGAGATTTATCTTTTCCGTATTTATATACACACAAATATATAATACCTCCTCCGATTTGATCTGCCTTTTCGGAGTGCGCCAGAAACGATAAAAGATTTTTTATACTACCCTTAATCGGAGTCGATGGAGTCAGTAATTTAAGGGATATTGGCCTTCCTTCAGCATCAACCAAATCATCGATATCTAAAACGCCTTCTTCGGTTTTTCCAATCATCTGGGTTCCACCCAATAATCCAGCTAAGAATGCCTCAAATAAGAAACCGGCACCGGAAGGTGAAAAATTATTGACCACTGTGGATAGCAAATCTAGAAATATAATATTAGAAAGGACTTTTCTAGTGTCAGTGACTTTTGCCTTGTTGTTGACGAAGGTAACAATATTGTTCAATTTTTCTTTAACTGTGTTGCCGCCAATGGCTGACATGTACGTTTCAAATTGTTGGCGCGCAGTATTGTCATTCGTATCCGCCATACCCCAGCGTTCACTGATTTCAAGTTTGGGAAGCAACTTGTACCACTCCGGAGGCAAAGATGACTTGGCCTCTTCTGTGGCGTCTTGTACCGCAGCAGATAGTGCTTCCTCGCCCAAGATCCCAAATGATTCCTGAAGAACTACTATGTTCTCTACCATCTCTGTGAGTTTCTCGAAAGACAGTGTGTCCTCTCCATATGCCTCGTTGATCAACTTATCTAAATCAAACATTTATATTAACTCCTAAACAATTTTGTCAGCAATTCCATACTCAACCGCTTCTTCTGCAGTTAAATAGACATTCACACCACGTTCCAGCATGTTTCTTAGCACAGTTTCTGTCATTTTTGTTTCTGACACCAAACATTTAATGTACATTTCTTGCATGTTCTTTATTTCTTCAAGCTCGTTAATCATATGGTTAAGTTCGCCATGATTTCCAGCAGCCACCGAATGAATCATAACGCGACAGTTCTTACCTATCTGGCGTTTACCATGTGTGCCGGCTGCAAGAATGAGAACACCCGCTGACATAACTTTGCCCATACCGATTGTGCGTATATTCGATATTTTCTGAACTCCTTTCATAATGTCGTACAGAGCAAACATATCGTCAGCGCTGCCACCGTAGGTAGAGACATAAAAATCAATGTCCTTCCTCTTAGTCTCATCCTTTTCGGCTTTATTGAGTTCATTCATATATAATAAGCCAGTTGCAAGCTCTGAAACTTTCTCTTCGTCAACGCTAGAGAATAAGCCAACGATTCGTAAATCTAAGTCGGGTTTGCCTTCATTGCCGGCTAAGACTATGATCTTCTTCTCTTCTTCTCCAGTCAATATCTTCTTTATGATGCCCTTAAGTCGATTAATCATGATTCTCCCTTGTGTTTATTCATGAACGTTTTGATCCGGTCTATGTTGGTTGCCAAAAATATCATACTCGTTTCCCAGTTTTCAAAATTTTTGAAAGCCGGCTCTTGGATTTGAATGGCTAAAAGTTCTTTAATTGTGGATTCCTTAAAAAAATTAATTTCATCTTCAAACTGAAGATTTGTTGCTACAACATTATGTTTGCTATCACCGTTATCAATCATGGTTTTAATCCGGAATCCTTTTGCATATGCAAAGTGTTCCATTGATCTTGCTAATATAAATAGTGACAACAATTGACTTAGATTAACTACTTTTATATAAAAGTTAATACTTTTGCCAAAATAGAACAAAAGGCAGCTTGTCCAGCCAAATGCGAATAACAAGAAATATAATATTATTGTGCCAAACACTCAGAACCCCTAAAAAAAATAACCACCAGACATTTCGCTGATGGTTATTATTATAGCAGACTCGTAGAAAAATGTCAACGACTTTCTTTCATCAATCTCTTGAAGATTCTATCAGTAAGAATATCGGCTTTTTTTTCTAATGTTTCTTTGGCACGATTCTCTTCCTGAAGACGCTTCACCACTCTATCTGCAACGCGGTCAACAGTCTTTGCTTTTTTGACGCTGCGTTTTGCCGAGCGGCGGCTCTCGGAAAGCTTACGACGCACACGACGGGCAATTGCCTCTGCGAGTTCGTCGATGTTCTCCATCATGTCTTCTTCCTCTTCTTCGTCATCCATCATAGCCATGGCTGGTTCTTCAGGCATTTCCATGGGTGGTTCGCCACCTCCTTCCTCTGGTGCCATCTCGTCGCCGGGTTCTTCCATATCAACCACTGCGCTGACTTCTTCCCCAGTCACATCCTCTAGAGCAGCTTCTAAAGCTGACATAAAATCTTCTACATCAACCATTCCTGCTTCAACAGCAGGCTCTTCTGCGCCCATCTCCAAGTCGTCCATTGCTGGCTCTTCTGGCATATCATCCATTGCCGGGTCTGCTTCGACCTCTGCGGCGGAGACTTCCATCTCTTCATCGCCCATTGGCATCTCTTCTTCGTCATCACGCTGGGCTGGGTCCATGCCATATCCCATCTCATTCATTGGAGAAATTGAAGCAAGCTTCATAAACCTGCGCATCTCTCCTTCACTTAAAAGTCGCTTTGTTTTTCTACGAGCCATTATAATATCTCCTTCAATAAACTCATCAATAAATAGTGGTCATGATTCATAAACACCAAAACTATCACATTTATTTAGTAAAACGGTTTTTAACCGTGATAAAGCTTTGGTTTCCACTTGCTTAACTCTTGCGATTGATACCCCAAGACGTTCAGCAACTTGCTTTAACGTCATACGCCCATGTAAATAAATAGATATCTTGGAGCAATTATACTCATTTTTATAATCAATCCAGTCCCTACAGTCACTTTTTTCACAACAAACATCTTTAATTACACACTCAGCAGAACATTTTGGTAGTTTAGCTCTCATAGGTCTGGAAACTCCGCTTCAATAACATCAAAAAGATCCTCTACCTCATCATCGGAGAAACCTAGATCATTATAATCTTGTATGCCCTTCGCTGTTAGTCGTTCTGCTTTCTTCTTTCTTTCTTTTGAGCGAGTGGCTATCTCTTCTGTATAATTCATTACTCTAGGGTCTTCTGTGAGGACTCCTGTTATAATATGGCGGAAAAATTTGGCCTGTGTTATGTTTAAATATTTTAATTTTAGAACTAGTTTTGTGTGACGATGTAGGTTATCGGTAAAAACAATTCTTTTTTCATTCTCATCATTATATTGGTACTGATAATCGTTAGACATTACCACTTCCTACTTTTGCCGGCGATATGAGTATTGCTCTCGGTGACACCAGCGGAAGTTTGACGAATAAACACTGCCTTGGCCTGAAGTTCTCTGATGCTTCTGGCACCTGAATAACTTAGGCCGCTTCTAATGTTCCTTTTTAGGTCTGCGAGTATATCATCAACATAGCCACGATAAGGCACATGACTGGAGACACCTTCGTATGAAGAGTAATTTCCTCTCCAACTCAATTGAGCCTCCTTGCTCGCCATGCCCCTGTAGGTCTTCCAAGAGCCGTACTTGTCTTTTAAAATGTCACCCGGTGTCTCATGAGTCCCAGACAATAAAGAGCCACACATTACAGCGTCAGCGCCCGCAGCGAGTGCCTTTACAATGTCTCCCGCGTTACGAATGCCTCCGTCTGCAATGATGGTAACATCTCTGTCTGTCTTGGCACACTCGACAATTGTTTGAAAACCCGGTATGCCGTGTCCGGTCTGGATTCTTGTGGAACATATAGAACCACCACCGATATTACAGCGCACCGAGTTAGCACCCCAATCAGCCAAATCATTGATTCCATCAAGGGTTGCGACATTTCCAGCCATAATATGAAGCCCAGACGGAAGTGACTTTTTTAAATTGTGCAACGCTTCTTTCATTAATAAATGATGTCCGTGCGCTACGTCAACGCAAATATAGTGTACGCCAGCAAATACCAGCGCTTGTGCTCTTTCGATGAAGTCACCTGTAACTCCGACTGCAGCGCCAACTTTGGGGCGTGCGCCGGGAATATGCTGTTCGTGAGCAAAACATCCATTGACTTCTTTGACAATATTTGTTTGCACTTCAATAGTATTATATCGATGAATAATACCAGTCCCTCCCATAGTACCCACAACAAAAGCCATTGAAGTTTCTGTAATAGTGTCCATAGGGGAAGAAATAATTGGCAGGTCTAATATTAACCCTGCGCCTAAATTGGTTGATGTGCTTACTTCTGCTCGACTTTTTATATCGCTATACTGTGGAACTAATAGCACATCATCATATGATAAACTTTTCTGCATTAAAACTCCCTTAAAAAATTTCTAATGTTGTTACCAGTATACCACGTTTTTTTATCCGGGTCAACTGGTTCATTAATAAATTTTCGTCGAGGCTTGTTAGAGCCACTCTCTACCATACAAACACTCGGAACACCCTTAAAATCGAGCACCTTTTCAACATCCGGGTAATCTGCGATATTGAATACAAAAAAATTAATATTGCTAAACTCATCCGACAATATATCAAATATTGGCTTTAATTCACGACAATAGTGACAACGAGTGCTGTAAAATTTAATTATACATTTTGTAGGTGCTTTAACTTGCCCTGACAGAATTTTTTGCAGCCCCCTCTTACTGAGTCTGGTTACCATTCTTCTTGCCTCCTCGACGCTCTGCGCGCTTAATTTCGGCCCGCTCCTCTTCAATGAGATGCCAGAGCCTTACACGCTCCTTAGAGGCTCCCTGGTCCTCTCCTAGCCGCTCATTGAGCCGTTGGACCTGCTCCTCGTTAGAAATCGACTGGCGGTGCGCCTGACGGTCTTCTGCCTCCTCTCTCAACTCTTCTCGGCGCTGTTGGCCTCTATTGATTCGACTCTTGTTGCCCATCATTACCTCCTGTTTGTTTGATAGCTTCTTTTGTCTTTCTGATACACTCCGGGCAAAACAGACGAACTGTTTCACCATTTACAACCACACTCCAAGAAAATGCCATTTCTTTATTTTTCTTGTCAAATTCTCCAGAGCATGCATCGCACTTGTCTGGTAGCTTGTGAAATAAGCTAACTTGATCCGCCATCTTCTGGTTAGGATCTCCTTTCTTGCGCTTTCGTTCCGCTTCTCTTCGCTGCTTCCTATTCACGTTCCATTGTCCTAACCAACGTTCCGTATGGCGCTAGCGCTGATGTGAAAATCACAACAGCAGACGGGAACGGAGCAGAATTCTCTGAATCTCCAAACTTCAACCTACCTTTTATAAAGTATATCGCCTGCGCCTTCATCACATAATCGTGCCAATACTTCGTGTCGGTGCGCGCTGGAATCAGACACACAACCGTCGTATTGGGCTTTTTTCCCTCTTCATAAGCTTTTTTGAGCCAATCTTTGATAGCTCTACCGTAAGGGGGATTCATGAAGACCCTGTTTCTAGCCCAACTTTTATTAAGTCCGTCATCTTTAACAGTAAAGTGTTTTGAGGTTTTATT
>Ga0209337_1001643_pt1 | contig 16817 bp, 11 predicted proteins | sample LinPmetageLP53_FD_184044 | JGI IMG/M metagenome (GOLD analysis project Ga0209337, IMG submission 184044) | Marine viral communities from the Pacific Ocean - LP-53 (SPAdes) (version 2) | ecosystem: Environmental > Aquatic > Marine > Oceanic | place: Pacific Ocean | collected 2010-02-08
TATGTTAAAGCTGCATGTGATAAATATAAAAAATTAAAAGAAACATCTGCAGTCAAGTTGTTAATAGCAGCAAGGTCTGCAGTAAATAAATTAAAAAATTATTTTGAGATAGTAGATTTAACTGCAATTGATGATAATGGCCGTCCTATATACCAGGCAAAAGATCTAGTTGCTAATTTATCTAAGATGGCAGATGTAGTTGCAGGATTATCAAAGTTAGAAGAACAAGTTAAGAAAGATGAACAATCTAAATCTCCAAACAGAGGTGGGGTTGTAGTCAATAAATACAGTCAGTAGTGAAATTTATAGATGATTTAGAAGAGTTAAACACCACAATGCATAATGCCTATCTAGTAGTTACAAAACAAAAAACACTAGACAATTTATACAACGATTTAAGGGAAAGTGATAAAGAATACTTTTCGCTACCTTTTGATTTTTCTAAAACAGATTTAGTTATTGACGATCTTATAGAACATTTCTCTAACATAGATGATGATGCAAAATGTAAAGAGTTGACAAAGTTTAAGAATGTTCAAAAACAGTAAAAAATTTCAGAAAGCGGCTATGTGTTACATAGACAATGGTTATTATACGTCTGCGCTCCCAGGAACACAGACGTATTATGATTATTGGGATAGTGAAATGCAAAAATGTTTGTATGGCCACACTGTAGATGGAGATACAGTTACAGGTAATCATTACTTCTACTTAAATTATTGTCCTATTGACAGATCTGTAAAAGAGGTTTTACCAGATGGCACAGAAATAGCTAGACGTGATAGAAGTTTTCCTGCATTTTACGATGGTGATTGGAAGTACTTTACGGCAGTAGACAAATGCAGAAAAGAAAACAAACATATGACTGTGTTAAAAGCACGTCGTAAAGGATACTCTTATAAAGCTGCTGCAATGCTAGCAAGAAACTATTTTTTTGTACGTAATAGTAAGAACTATGTATTTGCAGGGCAGAAAGAATATATAATAGGTGATGGTTTGTTATCTAAGACCTGGGAAATACTCTCATTTGTAGATGACAACACAGCATGGACACAGCCTAGGCTAAAAGACAGAGAGATGAACAAAATGTCTGGCTACAAAAAGAATGTAAATGGGGCAGACGTAGAACTTGGTATGAAATCTCAAATATTAGGAGTGTCTCTAAAAGATAATCCTGATAAAGTGCGTGGTAAAGCAGGTGAACTTATTTTCTTTGAAGAAGCTGGTGCATTTCCTGGACTATTAAAAGCATGGGAAGTTGCAATGCCTACAATGCGTCAAGGTGCAAATACATTAGGTACAATGATAGCGTTTGGTACAGGTGGTACAGAAGGTGCAGACTTTGAAGGGATGGAAGAGCTGTTTTATAACCCTGCATCTTACGATTGTTTAGAATTTAGTAATGAATGGGACGCAGGTGCGCAAGGAACTAAGTGTGGACACTTTGTACCTATTTATGAAAACTTAGAAGGGTTTATTGACAACGATGGCAACTCATTGAAAGACAGTGCAGTAGAATTTGAAGAGGTAAACAGAATAAAAAAGAAAGGCACAAGCGATCCAAAAGCACTTGACCAGTATATTGCAGAGCATCCTATGAGCCCTAGAGAGGCTACACTGCAAATATCTGCAAACCTTTTTGACATTGCATCTTTGCAAGCACACTACAATAATGTAAAAGTAAACAAGCTAGACAAAGTAGGGACTGCGGGAAAGTTGTATTATGGAAAAGGCAACAAGGTAGAATTTAAGTTAGATGGTGATGCTAAACCTATTATAAGATACCCACATAGAAAAGAAGATAATTTAGATGGAGCTATTATGATATACGAGTCACCATTTAAAAATGCACAGCAGCAAGTGCCTGCAAATCTGTATATTATATGCCATGACCCGTATGGTCAAAACAAATCTGCAGATTCATCATCTTTAGGTGCAGCATATGTACTTAAAAGAGTAAATAATATATCTAGACCAGATGATATGATTGTAGCATCTTATATAGGTAGACCACATAGTCAAGATGAGTTTAATAGAAATATGTTTATGTTAGCAGATTATTATAATGCTAAGATAGGGTTTGAGAACGATCGTGGTGAGGTTATTGCATATGCTAGAAGGCACAGAAAACTACACAGGCTGCAAGAAGAGTTTGAAATGCTTGATAAGAAGGATCTTAGAAGCAAAAAAGTAAAACGTCAGTATGGTATGCACACAACAGAGGCTAGAAAACGTCAAGGAGAGTTGTATATACGTGACTGGTTAAATACAGTAAGAACTGTAGGTGAGAATGGTGAGCAAACACTAAACATGCACAAGATATATGACCTTGCATTGTTGCAAGAGCTTATAAAGTTTAATCACATGGGTAACTTTGACCGCGTTATGGCACTTATGGTTGGTATGTACCACACAAGAGAACTGTATAACTCGGAAGTTAGGGAGGTTTTAGAAGATAGAACTGCTGATAAATGGTTTGACTCAAACTACTATTAGTGGTATATTATAAAGGATGCCTTAAAATTTTAACTTGCGTATTGGCAATAACTAATTTAATTATTTTTGTAAGATGTACTTAGGAGGAGAAAAAATACCACAACAGAAATTACCGTTATCAAAAAAGACTAAAAAGTGGAGAGAAGAATGTGTAAAAGCATTTATTGATCTATCTAACAATGGTACAGGCGATAGACGCAGTACTCTTAGAACTCTTTATGATTATTATAACGGTGTAATTGAAGATTCTGATTATAATTATGTTCTCAAGCCTTACGGTAAAACACGTAAGAACTTTCCTTCTAAGATGCGTAATTATCCTATTATTAAACCTATAATTGATCTTCTCCTAGGTGAAAAATCAAAACGTCCTCTCAATTACACCGTTACAGTACAAAACTCAGACGCTGTTACAGAAAAAGAGAATGCTAAACAACAGGCTATTTATAAAAACTTAGAAATGCATTTTTTAAGAGCATTAGCTGAGCAAAGCCCTGAGTTATTTGAAGGCGGGCAAATGCCTGAAGAGATACCAATGCCAGAGCATATATCGCAACAGTTTGATAATAGCTATGTTGACAATAGAGCTATTAAAGGGCAGTATGCGTTAAATTATATAATGCAAGAGCAAGAGGTATACGATAAAATACAAAAAGCTTGGTTTCATTTTTTAGTATCAGGAGAAGTCTACACTCATAGAGGTGTTAGAAATAAGGAGCCGTTCTATGAGGTGCTAAATCCTATAGATATAGATTATGATAAAGACCCTGACTTAGAATTTGTAGAAGATGGAGACTGGGCTTTAGTTAGAAAATATGTACACGCTTCTACAGTAATAGATCACTATCATGATCTCCTAACGGACCAGCAAGTATTAGAACTAGAGGATCCCCGGCATGCAGAGCATGATAGCTATTTACTGTATAATCATCCAAGTACAAATTCAGACCCTAATACATTTAGGTCAAGACTTATTGAGGTTGTAAACGTGTATTGGAAGTCTAGAAAACGTATAGGCTTTTTAGAGTACCTAGATCCTGAGACAGAGCAGTTAGAAACTATGGAAGTTGAAGATGGGTTTAGAATGCCAGCAGATATGAAAGAAGCTGGTGGTAAATTAGAATATAAGTGGGTTAATGAGGTTTGGAAAGGTACACGTATTGATGGTAGATTTTTTATAGATATAAATCCTATACCAAATCAAAGAATGTCTTTAGACAACCCTTCTACATGTAAGCTGCCTATTAATGGTAGAAAATACTCTGACATAAACAGTGGTAATATATCACTAGTGTCTATGGGTATACCTTACCAGTTAAATTACAATATTTACAAGTATAGATTAGAGCTTGCAATAGCTAGAAGTAAAGATATTATTGCACAATTTGATATTAACATGATTCCAAAGAAATGGGACATGGATAAGTTTATGTATTATGTAGAAGGTACAGGTATTGCGTGGGTTGACTACAACAAAGAAGGTATACAGCTTTCACCACAGCACCAGTCTGTACTTGACATGTCTATAAAAACAATACAACAATATATTACACTTCTTGATTCTATTATGCAGGAGTGGGAAAAATTATCTGGTGTGTCTAGACAAAGACAAGGTGAGATAGGCGCGTATGAAGGTAAAGCTTCTAGCCAACAGGCTATACTGCAGTCATCACACATTACAGAAGACATATTTCGTAAGTTTGCAAGAATGGAACAGAGAGATCTGCAAGCACTTGTGGATTATTCTAAAGAAGCATGGCTTACAGGTAAACGTGCTATGTTTGTAATGCCTGACGGGACAACAGACTTCTTAGATTTAGATTCTATGCAACATATGGAAACTAACTATGGTATATTTGTATCTGATGCAGGTAAAGATCAGCAAAAGCTAGATCAAATTAAAGGACTTGCACAAGCTATGGTACAAAACGGTACAAAAGCTTCTATGGTAGCTGAGATGTTTGATTCAGATAGCTTCCCACAAATAAAAGCAAAGCTTAAGGCTGCTGAAAAGGCTGCAGAAGAATTAGAAGCTGCACAACAAAAAGCACAGCAAGAGGCTGAACAGCAACAGATGCAGCAAGCACAAATGCAAATGCAGCAAGACGCTTTAGATAAAGATAAAGACAGACAAACTGATATTGAGATTGCACTTATAAATGCAGAAGCAAAACAGACTCCTGAAGTAGATAGCTTTAACTTGCAAAAGATGATAAAAGAGTTTGAGCTAAAAGAAAAAGAACTTGATATTAAGGAGAAAGAGTTAAATGCAAGAATGCAATCTGATTCTGATAAAAACTCTGTAGATAGAGAGAGAAACTCAATACAACAAGAATCTAACCAGATTTCTAAAGATGCTAGACAATAAGCAAAGAAGAAATATACTAAATAGTGCAAAAGCCTCTGATTATAAAGGCAGCATTATAGATTTGTTTAGACAAGCCGAACAAGGTGCAGATGTATCTCAGATTATAAATCCACCTCAGCAAGAAATGCTTACTGCGCAAACTCCACAAGAGCAAGAAGTAGGATTACGCGAGCAGCATGCTCAAGGTAATACAGGAGCTTCTATGGAGTTTCCAGATGTGCCACCTAATGCAGCATTTAATACTAAAGGCATGAAGGTGCCTATTAATATTACAAAATACGATCAGCAAGGACACTTAGTACAATCATTTAAAAATGTACCGCCTGGTATTGAGAGTTTACCTACAGGACCAGAGCAAGGCACAGTTATTGAAACACCTTCTTATAAAAAGGGCGGCTATAAAAAGAAGTATTATTAATAAGTGGTATATAATAAAGAGAAAGTTAAAATAAATATATAAGTAAAACCAAAGACTATTTTAATTAAGTTTGTAAAAATCAATAACTATGGACCAACCAGAAAAAAATGAAAACATCTCTCTAGATGATATATCGTTTGACGATATGCTAGACGGAGGTGTTGAGGCAGCTACTGAAGAGAGGCAGCCCGAACCAAAAGAAGAAGTCGCTACTGATGACGAGTTAGATGCAGATGCAAATGACTTAAAAGTAGAGGACAAAGAAGACATTATAGAAGAGGAAAGCGAGGAGCCAGAAGAACAGGAAGAAGAAGAAGGTGACGAAGAAGTTGACGAAGAGAAAAGTGAGGGAGAGCAGACTGTTGTTTCTGAGATTTTGTCAAAGCTAGGATATGAGGCAGAAGGTGAGTATGATGATACAACTGAAGGACTTATACAGCTTACCCAAGATATGGGACAGCAAATGGCAGAAGATCAAATGGAAGAACTATTTGAAAAATTCCCTTTAGTTAAAAACCATTTACAGTATGTTTTAAATGGTGGTGACTCGCAAAATTTTATGCAAGCTTATGATCCTAATTTGGATTATAACCAAGTAGAAATAACTGAGGATGATACTCGTAGTCAAAAAGCAATTTTATCAGATTACTTTGCTACAAAAGGTCACGATCAGAATTTTATAAATGAGCTGCTAGAAGATTATGAAGATACAGGTAAATTGTATCAAAAAGCTGAGAATGCTAAAAAAGCTTTAGCTGGAATACAAGCACAAGAAAGACAAACGCTTGTACAACAGCAAAAAGAGCAAAAAGAGCAAACAATGCAGCAGCAAGAAGAGTTTTGGGGTGACGTACAAGAAACTATCCAAAACGCAGATGAATTTGCGGGATTGAGTATTACTCAAAGAGATAAAGGAAAATTCTTTGATTATTTATCAAGACCAGTGTCTGAAAATGGTCAGACACAAAGAGATCTAGATCACAATGAAGCAGAAATGGATGTGAGACTAGCTATTGATTACCTAATGTTTAAAGGTTTTAATCTTAATGACATTGTAGATAAGAAAGCTAGAACAAAGAATGCTAGATCCCTGAGAGATAAAATATCTAGAAACGAAGAGTCTATCAAAAGCGCGCGTAAGGCGGGTAGAAGAAAGAAGTCGTTTGATATAGATGATTTAGATCTTAGTATTTAATTAGGCAATTAGTGGAAACACAACTGCATATATAACTTTTAAAAATAGATAAAAAATGGCAAATGGAACAAATATAAGCGTTCAAAAAACGTTTTATAACGATTCGCAAATGACTGACATGAACAGTCTTGCAAATGCGTTGTTGTCTAAGCCTGCTGAATTATCTCCAATCATTACTCATTTATCAGGTAAAGATGATAAACGGTTTCCACTATCTTTCTTAACTGAAGGTGTTGGAAACGTTAAGTCTATTGACCGTCTTGAGTATGAGTATCGCGTAGCGACACACAGATTGAGAACACGTCCAGTAGCAGCGGCAATGGCATCAACAGCAAGTATAGGAGTAGGAGGAGCAACTTTTGAGTTAGAATTTCCTGACAAACACTTTGTATTCCCGTATGTATTAGTATCTCAATCTGGGGTACAAGCACGTATTATGAGAGAGCCTGAATCGGCTGGATCTAACATAAAATACACTTTACAACTTGTTAATCCATCAGCTACTGCAACTATGCCAGCAGCAGATGTAGCACCAGGAGCGTTATTTGCGCAAATGTACGCACCAGTAGGAGTTGATTTCTCTCGTGGAAATGCTTCTAATTGGGAGACTCCAGGTTTAGTTCGTAACAAATTAACTACAGTTCGTAAGTCTTACCACATGTCTGGTAATGCTAAAGATTATGTAGCTGAATTCTCGTTACCAACTAAAGGTGGTTCTACTACTAAATTATGGATGGACTATGAAGAGTACTTACACATGCTTGACTTCAAAGAAGAGTGTGAGATGTACTACTGGTATGGTCAGAAATCTTATGATTCAAACGGGCACACTTACATGAAGGATGAAAATGGTCAGCCTGTAATTGTAGGTCCTGGTCTTTTAGAGCAAATCACTAATACTGATACTTACTCTACAATGACTGAAACTAAATTGAAGAATATTATTGGTGACTTGTTCTACGGAATGACTGATGCTTCTAACAAGCAAGTTACATTATACACTGGTACCGGTGGTGCCCGTGAATTCGATGAAGCTCTTAAATCTCACTTTGGAGGAACAAACTCTTTCAAAGTGTCTAGTGGAGACAGTCGATTTATTACTGGATCTGGTCGTAACTTAGGTTTAACTGGATACTTTAATTCGTATGAGCATGTAGATGGTCACGTAATCAATGTGGTAAAATTACCATTATTTGATCACGGTGCTGTTGCACAAGCTCGTGCAAAACACCCAGTAACAGGGTACTCACTTGAGTCTTACCGTATGGTATTTGTTGATCAATCTAATTATGATGGTCAAAATAACCTACAAATGATCTCTAAGAAAGGTCGTGAGATGATGAGATGGTGTGTAGCTGGTTCTGTAGTGCCTCGTGGATTCTCTGGTTCTGATGCTAGAGCTTCTGACGTGGACGGTGCATCTGTACATATGTTGAAAACAGCAGGTATCGCGCTTAAGCGATTTGATACTTCGCTTGACATCACTTGTACAGCTTCGTAACAGGCAATGCGTTGCGGTTTATATATATTGGTTTTTGGTTAGGTTGTGGGGGAGCAATCCCCCACTTCTTTACTAAATAATTATAGGAGAGTTATACTTTACATCCATTAATTAAAACTTTAAAAGTACTAGATTATGAGTAAAAAAGTATTTATAAGACGTAAAGAGGTTGATAGCCATTTACCGAAAGCAGTAAGAGCGGAAGCTATAATGAAGCTTAGCAGTGTATATGTAAATAGACAACCTTTAAAAGGCTGTACGCCAACAGAGGAAAAAAAATTAATGGATGGTATTTTAGATGTGAGCCCTGATCATGTAGATTGGCCAAAGCACTCTAAACTATTTTGGGCAGATATGACAATACCTGTAGGATTTACAGGAGTTGAATTAGAAGTCGGACTACATGAAGACGGTTCGCCAGTTAGTATTATGGATTATCTTAAATACAAATTTGCGCTTAAACACCCTCATGTAGCTCTTACAAAACAAGAAATGAATGAAGATTTTAATAAAAAATTTTACATTCAAGATTTGACTAGAGAGGACAAAGTTAAAAATACTGCAATTCAATTTAAAAAGGATGCTGATAAAGAGTTTATTAAACTTTCAAGCACTCCTAAAAATATGAAACGAGTATTAAGGCTTTTATCTAATACAAATCCAGATAGAATGACTGAGGAGCAAGTGGAAAATGCACTTTATGAAATTAAAAATTCTAAAACTAAAAAGTTCTTAAAAATTGCAAAAGATAAGAACTTAGAAACAAAAGCTGAAATTGAAGAAATGGTAACAGCAAGCGTTCTTCGTAAAATTGGAAACCAAATTATCTTTATTGATGAGGTACTTGGTGATACATTAGATGACGCTGTGGTGTTCCTAAAAGATAAAAAGAATTCAGGAACTTTGACAATCCTTAGAGCAAAGCTTAAAGAATTGGCATTATAATAGAATAATATATTAATGGATATTCAAAATATGCATATAGCTATTAGGCAAGGAGTGGATAAGATTAATTCACTCCAAGCCGATAGTCTTTTATCTGAAGAGATAGATATAGAGTTAAACAAAAATATGCGTAGGTTCATTAACCTTAAGTATGGTAAAAACAATATCCATAGAAAAGGGTTTGAAGAATCTCAAAAGCGTATTGATGATTTAAGCACGCTTATTGATGAGTATCGAGGGTTTACAAGATTTGGTGATCGAGAAATGTTATCTCATTACAAAACTGTAAGCAATGGTCAGTATTTATATAGAGAAATATTTGAACTTCCTTATAATTACATGCATCACATAGAAAGCTCTTGTAATGCATTAAGAACTTCTGGAAGTGAACGTGTTTCTTATCGGTTAGAGTTTTATAATGATGTTGATTATCAAACAAACGAAGACTTTGAAGAAAACTCTAAATACATAGTTATACCTTGGTCTAAGTTAACTAGCTCTAATGGTGACTATGTATCAGGAGCTATAAAACTTGTAGCAGGATTAGAACTATCTGAAGATGCTGAAATAGATGTTATTGTAGGGGCAGGAGCTAGTGATGATTGGGGAACTGGTGGTCCTGATATAGAAACAACTATTTGGGAGGCTACAAATAGTAATATACTTTTAAATTTAGATTCCAATGGTGCGATAGTTAATTTAGACAATTCGTACAAAGAATACATTATTAATCACATACTAGCAAACCACATTGATGATGTAATTATTAAATGGGAAAACTCTAATAATGTATTTTTTAAAGATTCTTTTATAGTAACACTAAAACCAGATTCAGATTTATATACTTGGGCTAGAACTCAAGGTGAGGCTCAACAAATAGTAAATACTTTAGAAGCTGTAGCTGCAACTGCAGGATACTCTGAAGACGGAACATATGTAGCAGCTGATGCAATATACACTGAGCCTGAAGACTTTTTAACAAAGCTTAAACTTTGTGGTTTAGCTATTGATGACTCATACGAGCAAGTGTATGATGATATTAACATAGAAGAGATAAATACAACTGAGATAGTAGGGTTTAAACGTAAATTTAGAGTTGATAGTGATACGATAAGTAGAACATCTGATGATAATGATTATTGGAATCTTGTTCAAAATATAGGTAAAAATTTTGAAGGTCCAAATTTGCCCATAACATATATACAGCATGATGATTTGCATGGTTTATTAAAAGACCCGTTTAATAGACCTGGTAGAAACTCTATGTTTGGTGTATTTACACACAAGGCAATTGAGTTATATACATTGTCTAATTCATCTGTATCAGCATATCTTATACCAGATAGTGTAAAAATAAAGTATTTGAGAACACCATTACCAATGTCGTTTAGAAATAATATAGGCTGTGAGCTACCGCAACATACTCATGAAGAGATCGTTGCTATGACAGTTAGCAGCATTTTAGAGGGTTTTAGTGATCCTCGGTACAGAACTCAGACGGCTGAGTTAAATAAACAAGAATAATAATAACAATTAAAATTAAATCAAAATGGCAAGACATTTGATAATCGGAAATAACGCAGCTGCTACTGGGGCACCCTCAGAAGTTAACTTAGCTGTAAATGTCCAAAAATTAAGCGCAAAAGGTCCCGTAGCATTAGCTGCCGGAGAATCTGTTGCAGACTCTGATTCAATCAGATTAGTACAAGGTACTGGAGGAGTAAATTACTATAGCCCTTGGATTAAGGGTCGTAACGTTGTTAGCTATAGCGGTAAATCTGCTTCAGCCCCAGATAGTCAAAGTTCAACTATTGTGGTAGCTGCAGCAGCAACTAATACAACTGCAATTGATATGACTGTTAAATTTGTTAACAAAACAAATGGTCAAGCGGATCCGTTTGATGCAAGAAGTTATACAATTTCAACTATATCTACTGGAATTAACACTAAAGCAGAAATTGGTGAAAACCTTGCAGGCTTAATGTTATCTAGCTATGATGTTGCTGGAGGTGCAGCAATTACTACAACACAATCTGACGACCTTCCTCACTTTGTTAAATCAATAGCGTGGGATAACACTGATACTCTTACTTTTGTAGGGTACGATAAAGGTGACGTTAAACAAAATGGACAGATTGCTGAGCACCAATCAGTTTTTGAAATTTTTGTTGAAAATGCTTCATCAGCAGCTGCAGGTGGTCAATTAACTATTGCTACTGGTACTTCGGCATCCGAAGGGATTGGCGGTGGATTCTTTGTTAGAGAAATGGAAGAGATTGCACAAGGTGTAGGATTTGGTTACTACGACAGAAGAAACCTACCTATTCAACCTGCTTTAACTTCAGTAACTGCTACTAACTATGATATGTACAGTATTGTAGCTAGTAAAGACGGAAGTACAACTTCTGCAATTAACGGAGTAGATAATTTAATAGAGATTGTAGTTGCATTTGACCCTGCTACGGCTGGTTTAACTTCAGCATTAGAAGGTAAATTAAATCCTTACTTAAACTCAGTTGGATTTGGATCAGTTAATCTATAATAATAATTTTTAAAATAAAATAAAATGGCAAATAATCCTTTAAGTAACAAGTATGTGGCAAAAGCATCTTGGGACTTTGCAACAACAAACGGATCTGGAGGGGCTGAATCAATTTCAGCTCATAATGGTCCTATTTTCATTCCTGAAGGAGCGTTAATTACAAATGCGTATTATTTTGTAGACACAACACTATCTGATAATGGTGATGATTCAACAATTATATCTATTGGGTATACAGGTGCAGTAGCAGCTTTTTCTGCAGCATTACTAATTAGTGGTACTGGTGTAAACGGTGTAGCTGCTGGTAATTTTGATGCAGGTATTCATGGTACTTTAGTAGGCTTTGCAGGTGGACTAGAAGATGGTGATGATAACCAAACAGCACTTGTTGCTTTAGCAACAAAAGCAGCAACTCTTAAGCACACTGAGGTAGATGTAGAACTTCTTTTAACAGTAGGTGCTTCAAACGTACACACTTTAAATGCAGGTAAAATGACTTTATTTGTAGAGTACGTACAAACTGGAGATTTAGGATAATATATCTTTAAAATACTAAGCAACTAAGGGGCTGGTCCCCTTGGTAGCTTTTTTATAATTTTTAAAATAATTTCACATGCCTATATTAAGTACAACTGTGTCAGCTGATTCACAGGTGATAAGTATAAAGTATTCTTTAAATGATGAAACATTTAATAACGTATCTGCATATATAGCTCCTAGTATAGAGCCGGGCCAGGGCGTAGTAGTATTAACTAGTCAAGGACTAGGGTACTCTGCTCAGCAATCTGTAGGTACATACTCTACAACAATTTCTAAAACAAAATTAAATCAAGTAGGTGTTGAGTTTTCTGGTATTGTGCTACTAGAACTAAATACTGAAAGCGCTTCAGGATCTTCTACATCTTACTCTGCAGTTTTAATTGGAGAGGAGTTAGATTGTTGTATAGCAGATAAAATGTATGATGCTGTAGGCTGTGATTGTGACGACACAAAATGTAATGAGTCTCTTAGAGATGCTCAAAAAATGTTTTTATTAAAACGATCTGCAGAGTATGGCTTAAAAGGATTATCTAATACACAAGGTCCTGATAGTTTAAGCCTACAAGCTGTTGTTCAAGACTCTCAATCAAAATATCAAAAAGCATTAGAATTATGCTCTAATGGATGCGGATGTGGATCATCTGCTGGATCCCCAGGATCAACAAGTACCCAAAACACATACTAAAACGTAAAAGATAATGAGCTATACTGCACTAAGTATAAACACTTTTGGGATTCAAAAAGTAAAAAATTACAATGCTAGGGAGAATCAGCCTACCAGTGGACCTCTTCCATTTAGAGCTGTACAAGCTAATATAGATCCAAGTCAAAAGGACAATTATTTATACATACGCATTGAGCATGATCCTTCAGCTAATATTAATGCAAATATTAAAGCTGTAGAAATTGCAGCAGTAAATAAACCTGGTCCAGTAGTAGAATATCAATCTTCTACTTTAGAAAGGGGCCAAAGAATTTTTTACTTTATTCTTAAACTAAATAGTACTTTAGTAAGTAATGATGTATTTGACGTTTCGTATAGACTTACATATACATTAAATACAGATGTTAAGAGGTTTGAAATGATAAGAAGTGTCGTTACTCCTTATTTTATGGTTTATTATGAAGGATCTCTTAGAGATATAGAAGGAAATAGCCTTAACATTCCTTATGCTCCAGAAGAGCTTTTTCTTAATCCAAAGTTTAGTTCTTTTGATGTTAGTATTGATAATTATGGAACTGATACAGATAATGGTGGTTTAAATGTTTACGCTGCCGCAGTTGCAAATGCTAACTCTTCATATAAAATTACAAGTAAAGCACAGGTGAATTTTTTACCTATGCTTAGCTATGGTGGGGTTGTGGCAGTAACAGATATATATGCTATTTCAGATCCTTCAGGGTACGTCCTGTCACCGAATAAAGACGAGGGTGGAAGTATAAACTTTGCAAGCGCCTCTTCACCTAGTTTTGCTGCATATAGCACAGACGCTGTTCAAAAATTTTACAATAGTGGAGATGTTGGTAATTTTGTTCTTTCTGGTAAAGATAAAACACACATTCTAACACATGTTAGACATGATATAGGAACAAGACCGCAGGGTAGCCGTGCACCTGTTGCAGGTAGATCTGGAGAAATAGATATTACTGATTATACCTTAGATACTACAGGAGGCAATGCAGGAGATTTAGTAGGTTTAGGGGGTTATTACTCTCCTCCTTACCACACTTTCGGATCAAGTGAGCATCAAGTTTTAATGTTTTGGAATGAGATTGTTTATGGAGGTGGTAACGTTACTGGCTCTGGTGGTACATCGGGTACAGAACTTAATGATTGTTGTCACGATAGTGGTCTAAATGCGCATAAAATATGTATAGATGAATTAGCAAGTAATTATTTTGGTAATAAAACTGATGCAGGCTATCACTACCTAACAGGCGGAGGCACACTTTCAGCAAATCAGGCCTACACAGATTCATTTCAAGTTACTGACGCAATATATAATAGCTGGATAGACGAAGGATGTTGTTCTGGCTGGCTTTTTACAGCTCATGAGGATAACTGTGAATATTTTGGAGATAGTTCTGGTGGTAATTTTGAAAGTGATTTTCAAATAGAGGATACTCCATCAGGGGGATCTTGTAACGGCTCATTAGTATTAACAGCAACTGGCGGAGTTTTTCCTTATACTTTTACATTAACTTGTGCTGCATCTGATGCAGGATGTCTTGCTCAAGCTAATGGTAATACTCTTAGCCAAGAGTGGACTCTTGTAGATGGAATACCTACTAGAGCTGCTAGCGTTGATGGTGTTAATGACTTTACAAACATGACAGCTAGTAATATACACGAGTTTACTTTTGGAAACATGTGTGGGTTTAGTGCTGAAAACCCGGATGAGTTTTATGTATTAACTATTAGCCATGCAGGTACGCAGGGAAGTAATGTACACATTATTTCAGGTGGATTTATAGATAGCAGTATTGATGCTGTTTATAATTGCCAAAATTCTGCAGCACTTAATTATATTAACAGTGGTACTAGTGAGTCTACATTATGTAGATTTTGTGATTTAAGTACTGGTGAACTTAATTCAGGAACTGCTGGTAATTTATCTGATATATCCGCTAGAATAGGTAGACAGTTTACGGGAGATGCTCCTACAGCATTTTATGCAAATGATTATACAGTTTTTGATTGCACTAATACTACAGGAGATAATACTTACATATGTGGTAATGATGGTTTAGGTAAAGTAGTTTGGTATTTTGAATCAGCTTTGATTCAAGTTCCAGAGTTTAACGATTATACTTTTAATATAATAAATCAAAGTGTTGAAATACAAGAGTCTGAAGCAGAACAAAGTTTTATTTTAAAATATAGAAGATTTTCTTTTGAAGATTATGAAAAGTATTATTTAAATTTACAATCAGGCACTGAAGTTATTGTAACTCCGTATGACGCTAGATCAAACTTATTTAATAACGGAACACCTCTTGAACTATCCACAGGCGATAGTTCAGCTAATTTATCTGACAGCAACAAATTACGTACACTGACTCTGGCTACTGCTGCAGCAACATTTACAGCATCAGGAGTATCAAGCCCAGGAGAGCAGTGGGGAGTGTACGTTGGATTACTTTCAGTTACAGACAGCAATAGTGTGCATGAAATAGAAAAATGTACATATTATACAGAACCAAAACTTATTAAGGTTCCTGGTTGTACTGACGCACAAGGTTCTAATTGGATATATAGTGATTTTGCTATATCAAACTACCCTGCTAATTTTCATGCTAACTTTGTTATACAGAATTATGAATTAAATCAAATAAAATGTCAGTTTATTGATTTTGACCAGTTTGCTTTAAATATCTCAAACTTCATGGAGTTTAGAGTTTTTTATGCCTCTAGTCAAAGTGGTGTAGACTGCTCGTTTGATATTAAATTGCAGTGGAAACTTACTCAGGCGGTTGATATTGGAGGTTTAGGAGCATACGTTCCAGGAGCAATATATGAATCTGGGGACGATGGTTGGAATACATTTGGAATTGCAAATAATGCATTTTTCTCATTAATAAGAGGTATAGCATCTACAGAATTAAATTTTGAGTATATACATCCTGATTTAAACATTGTAAATAACGACACAGCTGTTCTTATTAAGTATCAAACTGCTCCTGCATCTGACAGTCTTACTCCTTATACTCCTATAGAAGGAGAATTAAAAGTAGAGTATGGTAACGGTTTATTTTTATTTGTAGACCCAACTACAGGTGGTGTTGACAATATAGGTAATGCTCCTATACAAGTTGTAACTCTTGGTACTTCACCTGAGACTGGTCAAGCTGCCGTTGGATGTGTCTCAGCTATAATGGATATAGCTATTGAGTATGGTGAAAATTCATCACAATTATTTAGTATACCATTTTTAGATGCGCCTGGAGCTTTAGTAACTGGTCAAGAATTTTTAGGTGCAGGGCAAAATTCGTTTCCACTACTTTCAGGAACGCCGTTACCTGGTCCAGCAAGTGTAGATGGCCTATGTGTAGAATGTACAGATTTATCTGGAACTTCAATTTTAGGTTGCACAGACGAACTAGCATGTAATTATGACGCAAATGCTAACGTTGATGACGGATCGTGTTCTACAAACCCAGCTGTACTTGCATCAGACTATCAAGTAGCAGGTCTAAGTGGAGAGTTATCAGTACTAACAGGGACCTATACTGGAAGCTCATTTAATCCTTGTGCAGCTTGTACAGACGAAGCTGCTGCTAATACTGATGGTGCGTATGACGATTATTTAAATAAATATGCATCAATTAATGATAAAGATATAAACGGAGCTATTTTAGCATTAACTTGTACAAATGTAACAATACCTGGAGTTTGCCCTCCAGGTGGTCCTACTTATGATATTACTCAATTGTGTTATTATGAGACTCCTGGATGTACTGATCCAAATGCTACTAACTATGATATTACTGCAACAATAGATGATGGGTCTTGTAATCATACTGTAGATATTCCAGGATGTACAGATGCTACAGCATGTAATTATAATGGATACGCAGATTTAGATGACGGCAGTTGTTATTATACACCTTCTGAAGATTTAAATTGTCCAGCTTTTAATAATTGGGAATTAATAAATATACAGCAACCTTCTGTTTGCAATGGTGCTATTAGTGATGGATCTTTTGTTTTGAGAAATGCTACGTACAATGAAAATTTATACTTTAAAATAGAAGGAAACCCGTATTTTGAAATATCTGATGAAAATAATTCTTATTATTACTTAGCTGGAG
>Ga0209337_1001644_pt1 | contig 16815 bp, 28 predicted proteins | sample LinPmetageLP53_FD_184044 | JGI IMG/M metagenome (GOLD analysis project Ga0209337, IMG submission 184044) | Marine viral communities from the Pacific Ocean - LP-53 (SPAdes) (version 2) | ecosystem: Environmental > Aquatic > Marine > Oceanic | place: Pacific Ocean | collected 2010-02-08
TAGTAGGCTTTAATATCTGATTTAATTTCAATAAATGATTTTAGTTCAGCAAGATTATCTAATTGCTGTTCGGAATCTTTTTTAGGTTTTTTACCATATCCTGATACTTCTCTGCCAGTAAGTTCAGTATATTCTTCGTGGGTCTTGCATGGCATATAGACTTTATTACCATCTTCATCATGTGAATGTGAACCAACACATCCAATATCTTTTGCTCTTGCGTTTGCTTCTATAGGATTATTAAAGACATCCTTTCTTATTTCTGCTTTTTCATCATTCTGGCTAGAATCTTCGTAAGAATCGTATTCGTTAATACTGACATTTAATGTTTGTTCTGAATTAGTATATTCACTAGACATATTTTGTCTCCGTATAAGCTGTAATAAATTTGTACCATTATGGCACTTTTATCTACATATAGTAATGCATATATTATTTAAGCACAATATTTAGGCGTATTTAACTAATTATATTATTATTCCATAAAAGGTTTACTTTTAGTAGATTCACTATAATATGTAAAATATAAATTGATAAAACGCTTTAAAAGCAGGAAAAATAAGATGATAACAATATACCACGCTAAAGAATTCATGAATAACGAAATGCCTTACTTAAAAGTTGCCAGTGTTAAAACTGTTCTTTTACAACACGCTTATGAATTAACTAATAACATTAATAAGTCTTGGATTAGTAACAAAGATGTAAAACTTGAATGTAAATTACCTAAAGGCAAGGACGGACTAAGGTCAACTTCATCAGGTGATGTAATGATAATTGATGAAGGTACAGAAAACGAAGTAGCATACTTTTTAGTTCCTATGGGCAATGGTCCAAGAGGTAATAAGCTTTACGAGAATAGCGGAGAAACAGAAGTAATAGATAACTTTGATAATAACGGATTCATGTATAACGGTAATCATAAAATCTATTCTAAAGATGGTAGCCTTATGGCTATATTTAAAAAACCTTCTAATCAGGAGGTTTTATAATGGCAACTAGAACAACTATACAATTACAAAATACTTTAGGAGTTATTAACCAAACTGTTACGCTTTATAAACATTGGGATGGATACCCTTCTAATGTTAAACCACTAATAGAGTTAGCTGTACTAAATGCTAATGTAAATCCTAAAGATAGAAGATTTACTTCAAATGTTCTAGCAGAATTAATTAAGTTAGACGATAAAATTGAGATAACTAAATCACACGAAGCACATGGAGATACTGAATATCAATATAATCTAAATGGGGAAAAATTAGAGATTAAGCAGTACGATTTTATAACAGGTAAATATATTAATTATACAAATAATCAAATAGAGGTAGCATAATGAGAACACAACAATCGGTACACAAAGAATGGGATAAAGATGTAGACTTTGCATTAGGTAAGTTAGAAATGCTTATTACAAAGCTTAATAGAATTAAAAGTCAAGCTTCCATGAATGGATTACATGATTTAGATTTGCTTAAAGCATTAGAAAATTTTTCAGAGTACGAATTAAACGAATTTCATAATTCATTAGAACCAGTTTTCCTAACTCTTGGCACTGTTTATGAGAGAGGTGAGTAATATGAAAAATATAAGTAGTTGTGTAAACAGCCCTATACAAAATTGTACTCTTACTCTAGAGAGCTTTACTGGTAAACAACCTGTTGGAATTAAAATGAGAATAATTGGTTATGGAACATACGGCGGATATAATGTTGAACTATGCGGAGATAAAGTAAAACTTATTAAGTACGCTAAAAGATGTCTTGGAGTAAATAAAGATACTAAAACGTTAGATAGTGCACAGTCGCAAATTAATGCAAATATAGGGTCTTAATTGACCCTTTTTTATGCTTCCATATCTCTTTCATCAGCGTATACAATTACACACCTACAGTTAATAACATTCTTTGCACCACCCTTAGAATCACCTGCGTATCCCATAGGGACTCCACCGACTATAAAATCTTCATCCATATCTACAGTTTGACCACTAGCTTCTGAATGTGCCGACCTTGTTCTTTCATCGTTAGTTGCTACCCACTTTTTTAACATCTTTACGCCTAAATCTTGTTGTACTGTTTTATGATATGAGTGATTAGCAAATGACGCTGCATTATGTGTTTCTGTTCTTGCTATAAGTGCAGCCCTACTTCTTGTTATTATAGTCATTTCTTTACTTACTAAATTTGCTATGCCTTCTAAAGTCATACCTGCTAATCTGCCTTCTTCTATTTTATTAGATATTCTATTTGCTATTCTTGAACTAATACCTACTAGTATTAATTGTCTTGTTGCAAAGTATTGTGCAACTAAAGCTTCAAAATCAAAGCTTCTACCAAAAACAAAAGCTTCTTCTGCTTTCCTGCTCATCATGTAGTTATCTTCGTTATTTTTATATATAGCTTTAAAGACCCTTCTGTAATGTGACATTATTAAAGGTATAAAATCTTCATTTAATCTTTCTTCAGCTAGTTGTGGGGTAAAATATCCGAATTCTTTATAAATGTATAACTGTGTATTTATAAATTTTCTAAACAGGGTTATAAGTGTCCTATAGAATCTTTTTTCTAAATTGTTTCTAAGAACTCTTTGTTTTCGTGACTCTCTAAATGCATTGACTCTTCCACGTCTAAAAGAGTTAAACTCTTTATGATCTAAATTCATGTTTTGCTTGATAACGGATGCCCTTTAGGAAATAAATCCATATCATGTTTACCACCTTTAAATTTGCCAGATGATAATGCTCTTAAAAAACTATTTACCCTAGCATATGCCCATTGGTCTGGTGAATTAACACTTGGCCTAACACTTGATGGGTTAGTTCTATAAGCACCAACCCCTCTTCTAAATACAGCTTCAAGCATTCTTAGTGTAGCTCTTTTAGTTTTGCTATCTCCATGTTTCTCATTATGTTCTTCAACTTTTTTTTCTAGTCCTTTTTTAACTGCTCCTGATAATGCTTTTATATCTTCTTTTATATCTATATGTTCTTCTAATATAAATTCTTTATCTTGCTGATTTATTATTTCTTGTCTTTTCTTTTTAGACCAACCAAAACCTGCATCACCGCCCCATAATGCCCAAGCTATTCTGCCTGCACTCGGATAACCCTCAGAACCTTTTTTAAATCCTTTAGCTTGTTTGTCTACTTCATGTCGTGAAAAATAGCTATACATCCTTTTAACAGTATCTAACGATAAATTTTCTTTATTAGTTAATTGATTTGCTCTAGCAACACCAACTGCAGTACCACCTCTTTTAAATTCTCTTCTCCAGTTTAATCCTCTTTGTGCTTCTGTTGCCATAGCATCTGTAGGTACTGTATTTATATCTGATAATGCCTTTTCTTCTTGTATAAGAAAGTTTATTTCTTTATCAACTTTATCTTCATCTACATATTCATCTAAATCTTCTTCATTTAATGGGTTTTCTACTTCAGGAACATTATCATCAGTAAGAGGAAATAAATTTGCTGATATATAAAGATCATCAGCACCTTCTACAGGAGATAGCCCAATTTCTTGTCTAGCTTCATTACGAGTCATAATTCCTTCACGAACAGCACTTGTAACATTTTCATAAGTTCTTTTTTTTCTTTCTGCAAGAGCTGGTATGTTATCTATATCAAATTCTAGTTTTAGTCTATCGTCAAATAAAGGCACTAACCATTCATTAAGGTCAGATTGCATCTTTCTAAGATGTGGAATAATTGTTTCCTCGTATAAGGCTAATCTTGCTTCTGAAACATTAGCATAGGTTTGTGCATCAGGGACACCAACAAGCTGACTTGGTACTCCAAAACATAAAGCTATATCAGTAGCTGCCATATTTTTTAATTTATGAAAGTCCATGTCTTTTGGAGTTAATCCCATTTCTTTCCAATCAAAATCGCCTTCAAGCAACATAGGTCTTCCTGCATTACCTGAACCACTAAATCTGTTATTTAAGTCTGTTAATAATTGTTGTCTTTGTGATTCAGTAAGATTTACAGCAAATCCTGCATCGTCTTGTGGTTTAAATATAACAGCACCACTTGGCCTTGCTCCATTATTAAGAAGATTTACATTATGCTTACTTGACATATTAAACTGGTCAACCTCTACAGCTGCAGCACTCATTGGACTTAATCCATAATAATCATCTAAAGGATTCCATAACTTTATATGTTTAACTTCGCTGTATCCATTTAACTGGTCTACTAGATAAGTGTTTTGCACTCTACCGTTTAGCATATATTCATATCTATCAGGTATAGCATTACCGCTACCTTTAATTACTATTCTATCAGGTCTTAATTGGTGTAATTCTTTAGGTGCACCTGACTCATTACCTACTTTAAGGATGTAAGCATTACCACTAAGAAGCACATAACCAAATAAAGAATTAAAAAACTCTGAGTAGGACTGTAGAGGGTTAGGACTGTTAAGAAGTGTAATGATTGGGTGTTGTTCAACAATTTGATCTCTATTTTTTAGAACTAACGGTACAGCACTTGCACCTTTGGATATCTCATTAACACACCTATAAACTATAGCATTTTTAAGATACCCTTCTTTTGCTAAGTCTTGGTATTTATATTTCTTAGCTTCTTCAGTACCAACTCCAAAATAACCCATCATGTTTGAGTTCTTTTGTATAGGTATTTTTGTTGTAAATATGTTTTTGATGTTATCTAATATTGCCATTAGCTTATTCTCCAGTTTACTTGTCCCCTAGACTTGCTTAATTCAGTTAATCCCCAAACTAAAGCATCTAATCTATCGGGCGAACTATTTGTATCTCCTGTATAACTGCACATCTGTGATTCTAACTCAGGTAATACACCAATATGATGTACCCTTCTTTGTTCATACAACGCTGATATGGGTTCTGCTCTTAAAATCTTTCCTCTTGTAGCTCTTACAGACCTGTAAGCAACATTACTGTCAATATTTCTTATTAGCCTTTCTACTAAATCTCCACCATTATTAACTTCAGCTACAATTCTATCTGCTCCCCATTCATAAAAAGCATTAATTGCTATTCTACCCCATTTGTCTGCTTTATGCCTACCGCTTAAATCCTCTAATACATAGAATTCGTTATTATAATCTTTACCTACAACTACTATACCAGTTTCATCTGAATTTGCATTAGCAGTTACTGCAGGGTCAACAGCTACTATAATTTGTGTAAGTGTCTTTTCAGTAATATCTTTTATTCTAGATTCTTCTATTAAATCATTAGTCCATAAAGCACCCTCAAAGTTATCAATAATCTCTGCATATAGCTCTTGTCTTCCAAGAGTAGTGCCTTCATATTTATCTTTTAACATAGTCAGTGCACTTTTAGCAAGATTTGCTTCATTTTCAAAAGTGCTACCAGAAGTAACATGCACATCATTTCTTTCTACAAGTTCTTTTATTAACTTAGTTGGTTTAGGTGTTGTAGTAATAACACATTGTGGATTCTCTCCGAGTCGCAGACCAAACATTAATTGATCAAAAGCTTCAGGGTAACGCCATGCTGCAACCTCATCACACCAGGCTCTATGGAACTGTGGACCCCTTAATCTATCCGGTTCTTGTGCAGCATAACCAGTAATTTTTGAGCCATTAAATAATCTTATTTCAGAAACACTAGATGAGTATCCTTTTTGATCTTTAGATTCTAGAAAACATACTTTCGGTATAACGCTTAATAAACCACTTTCACCACCAAAACATACCCGTCTTAAATCGCCATGTGTTGGTGCAACTACAGCACAGTTTGTATTAGGATTTCTTAAAGCATAAAGAGCAATGTCCTGTGCACCTGTTCTAGTTTTTCCCCAACCGCGACCTGCTAGTATTAACCAAATATAATGATTAACTTTAGGTTGTAGTTGCTTATCTCTTGCTGTAGATAACCAGTTAGTGCGTAGACTGAATGCTTCTGACTCTGCTGTTTTCAACTTCGTCAAGGAGTTCCATAGCTTCTCTGAACGCTTTATTTGTGTTTTCATTGACTGTTGCATCTATATTTAATGTTGCTTCTCCTAAAGCTAATTTTGAAACCTTTTGTGTTATTGAAATTGCCTGTGCTATTGCAGTTATTTGTTGTGGCGGTAAACCTTTCTTACCTTGCTGTATATCCTGTGCATTTCTTTGTAGTGTTTGTGCTAATGTATTAAAAACAGCATCAGCAAGTTGTAAAGTTCTATCATCTGTTTTCATGGATTTATTAGCCATGTCCTTGCTTCTTTTTTTATCTAACTCTTTTAAATATTCTGTTTGTAGTTGTTCCTTCTGTACTTTCCAACCTTCACTTCTAGCTACTCTATAAACTGTACTTTTAGCGACCTTGTATTTCTTACACAATTCGTCAAGTGTTGGGAATAATTTTTTATCTTCTGCGTCTATACCATGTACAAAATCATTTCTAATTTTTAACTTTTTAGTATCATTAAGTTTTGTTTGCTTATTTTTAGTGTTCATAGATTCCTATATATTATTAGCATAATATTCCAAAATTGACTTTAAAACAAAGAAATAGATAAAATATATTATAATTATTCCATAAAAGGTTTACTTATATGTTATTCACTATAATATGAGTAGTATAAATTGATAAAGTCCCTTAAAAAGGAAGGAAAACTAAAATGACATTAATAAAAACTAGAACTCTAAATACATTTAAAGAAGCTAAATCTAAATTCTTAGATAAAGCTCAAACACTTATTACAGATTACGACAAAGTCCCTAGTAAAGAATACTGCTCAGAAAGAATGGGTGGTTGGTTAATCTATGATTTAGATAACATGATGATAGGTTGGGTAGGTAACTTAGGTGAAATTACAGTCTACGACTACGAGCCTACTACTAAAGATAATGCTAATAGCAAAAACTTTAGAGGTGCTAAATAATGAAAACATCTATAGAAGCCATTGGGTGGTATAACAAATCAAACGCCCTATGGGAATCAAAGGGTTTTCCTATCCGTTTTAGCTCTAATCATAAAAATGAAAAGGTTGACTTTAATACAGCCAAGATAGTAGTACGAGGTTTTTGGAAAAGCGAAATGAAGTGTAAGTTGCCTTACGATATTCGTGAAGGTAGCGGAAATCGTTCTACATGGGTTCACTACAATAGAAAGAATAAAGGTACAAGACGAGTTCTTACTATTAATACTGAAAGCGGTTGGCCTAATATTATCCATGACTTTGGTCACTGGATGGGATACCGCAAAAACCTTTCACGACCTCATTGTGTTGAACATGCAATAATGGAATGGAGATTTACAAAGTATGTATTTAATAATGACTATATTGAAAAGTCTCGTAAAGCTATATTAGAGTCTGCAAAAAAGACACTTAAAAAAGATATTGTACAAGCTAGATATGAAGCTATGGTAAAGAGAGAAAAGCTTTGGGGTGTAAAGTTAAAGAGAGCCACTAATGGACACGCTAAAGTCTTAAAAGAAATAAAACAATACAAGCGTAAACACGATAAACGCTTAACTGAGGTATAAGATAATGTATTACGAAATGAAGAAAAAAAATGTATATGCTATTAAATTAAATAATGCAGATTTTAAATATAAAGAAATAAAAGACTTGCTTATTCAAGAGAAGCTTATATTAAGACATCCAATAAAAGGTAACGACTATATACACTGGTCTATATGCGAAAGAAATAATTTAGATTATTACTCATCTAAAGATTATCAGATAGAGATAGATAGCCTTTGCATTTTTATAGGTGGAACAGGGTTTACGCTAATGGAACAGTACGCTAGAGACATATTGTTTAGGTTAGCTTATAAGATGCCTTTTTCTGTTATGTACGAAGTCGCTAACGATATACAAGGTGAATTAGATAAACCTTTAGAGGTTGCACAAGCAAGAGACTTTTACAAAGATAGTGTAGAAGATTACAGAATCAGTCACAAAAATACAGACTGGATAGAGTTATAGGAGATATAAATGAAAGCTAAAACATTTGAACAAGCATCACATAAATGGTCTTCTTACATATCTGATTATATGGGTTCTGTTATAAACGAACACTCTTATCCAAACAAAGAACTATCTAAAGAAAAGAATACTGTATGGATTCTTATTAACAACTTTGGAGTTCTATGTGTAGTAAATAAGAAAACTGGTTTTATAGTTACATAATTTTAGACTTATTCCATAAAAGGTTTATTAATTGTTACAACACTATAATATATATTTATTTAACGGAGTAAAAAATGTCAATAGAATGTTTAAATCAAGCATTAAAAATACAGGGACTAACCCCAACTAAAAAGTTAATCTTAGTTTTATTAGGAAACTATGCAGATGAAAGAGGTACTTGCTATCCATCATATAGTCATATAGCAAAGATAATAGGATTAAAAGACACTAAGGGAATACAGAAAACTATTAAGCAATTTGAAGAATTAGGATATCTAAAAATTGAGCATAGAAAAACAATAAAAGGTGGTTTTACAAGTAATAGATATCATCTTTCTTTGCCTATAGGTGTAGAGACCCCTAGGGGTCAAGAAAATACTAGGGTAGGGGTCGTACAGCCCTCTAATACTAAAGAAGAAACAAAAACTATAACTAAGAGTTCTGAAGATATATTATTTGAGGAGTTTTGGAAAGAATATCCTAGAAGGGTTGGAAAGTTTCAGGCTAAGAAAAGTTTTTTAAAGTTTGATGAAAAACATTATCCTAAAATAATTTATGCAACTAAAGTTTTTGCTAAAGAAAATGAATCTACAGAAGAGAAATTTATACCACACCCAACCACATGGCTAAATCAACAAAGATATTTAGATTTTTTAAATAAACCAATTAAGGATAAAACCTTAAACAACCTTGCAGGATAATAAAATGACAATAGAACAAACATTAAATGAAAACGGAATTAAATTAAATCATCAACAAGAAGGTACTCAAAAAGTTAAATGCCCTAGTTGTCAGCCACCACACAATTCAAGAGACAATCCCCTTTCAGTTACTATTAATCATGATGGTGTTGTATGGAACTGTCATCATTGTGGTTTTAAAGGTGGAAAGAAAACTGGTAGCATTTTTAGGCCATATAACAAACCTGTATATGTTGCTCCACCTAAACTTATACCAAAGCAAGAAAGTTTTATGCTTAGTTTTTTCAAAGAAAGAGGAATTAGTGAATCAACAATAAACGACTTTAAAATATATAACGAGAATAACTGGATAGGTTTTCAATACTTTGACGAGAATGGAAATCTAACTAATATTAAATACAGAACGACTGATAAACAGTTTAGACAGACTGCTAATACTAAATCAATCTTATACAACTACGATAAAGTATGTAAGGCAGAAACAGTTATTTTTACTGAAGGTGAAATGGATGTTTTATCTTTAGCTGAATGCGGTTTAAATAATGCCACTACTTTACCTAACGGTGCTCCTAAAGAATTTAAAGGAGATGTAAAAGATGCAAGATATAAAGCTTTAGAAAACTGTAAATTAGTAGCAAAGAAGATTATTTTATTTACAGATAATGATACTAGTGGCAAAGCTCTGCATAAAGAATTACTGCACAGGTTCGGTAAAGATATTTGTTGGTTTGTTAGAATTCCTGATAATTGTAAAGACGCAAACGAAGTTCTTACTAAACACGGTGTAATAAAGCTTAAAGAAATAATAGATAAAGCAGAGCCATACCCTATTAATGGTTTATACACAGCTAAAGATTATTTTAGTCAAATACATGACCTTTACGAAGGTAACTATGAAAAACCTACAGAAATTGGATTACAAGGACTAGATGAAATATATAAACCAATGACAGGAACTTTTACAGTTATAACTGGAATACCAAATCATGGTAAGTCAGCATTTCTTGACCAGTGCCTTATTAAATTAGCAATTAACCAAGGGTGGAAATTTGCATTATTTTCTCCTGAACATTCTACTTCAATGCATATTAGACGATTAGTACAAATGTATTTAGGGAAATCTTTTGATGAAGGGTTTTCTAATAGAATGTCAAAGTCAGAGTTAAATCAAGGTTTAGATTTTATACATAAACATTTCTTTTTTATAGAAACAAAAGACAGCATTCCATCTATTGATTTAATATTAAATATTGCAAAAAGTGCAATCTACAAACATGGTGTAAAGGGTTTAGTAATTGACCCTTTTAACGAAGTTTCTGCAATTAGACAGGGTAATCAAAGAGAAGATGAGCATATTAGAGACTTTATATCACTCTGTAAAAGGTTTACAAGAGTATACGAAGTTATATGTTGGGTTATTGCACATCCTACAAAACTACCTAAAACAAATGATGGTTCTTATAGTCCACCTACAGCATACGATATAAGTGGTGCAGCACATTGGCATAACCAAGCAGATGCGGTTTTAACAGTACATAGAGACTTTGACGAAAACTCTACAAGTGTAATTACTAGAAAAATAAGAGAGCAAGGTTTATATGGAAAAATAGGCGAAGCAAAATTTACATACAACATAAATACACATGGTTTTAATAAGTACGAAGAAATAGACGACAGTTGGGAAGAATATACTGCAAGGTTTAATGATTAATCTTATGAAAAAAAATATAGAAATTAAATATGCAGGAAATAATATAAAAATTGTTTATACAATTCCTAGTAAGGAAAGTTGTATGCCACATCACATTGAAGTATATGTTGAAAATAATAAACCTATACCATTAACAAGAACAGGATACAGGTCAGAGTTTGTAAACCTAGAAAAAGAACAAGTCTTAACTGATGAAGAAATAATTAATTGGTTCTTTAAAGAAAATAGTTATGAACCACAAATGACATTATTTTAAAATTTTTAATTTCATGTCATATTTAGATGATTCTTTTTTATAATCTTTTTTCTTAACTAACTTGTTAACTTTAAATTTACTGTAATCAACATGATGATGTATTCTGCCAAATCTCTTAACTATTCTAGAGACATCAGGATAAACTTTAACTTGCATTTTTGATTTTGCTAGAGTACCTTCTTTATCATAGAATTCTGCTGAATTTCCACCCCTAACTTGTTGTGTTGTTATTTTTTCTTGTAAGAAAGCATTAAATTGTATAGTACATAATCTTGCACTTAGCATATCTAAAGACAGTATAGTGTCTTCATTATATCTACCACGCCATCTAAAAGGCGTACTGTTCTTAATAAAGTTACAAGAATATATACGCGTATTTAATATAAAAGGTGGGGTTTTTTGTCTTGAAGGTTGGAACATATAATAGTTTGGTCCACCCATTGCAATATTTTCATATCTTGCAATAAAATCTTCCATTGCAGCAAATATAGTACCTGATGAAACTTTAACTTTTTCATTTTTGTTATATCTTCTAAAACTTCGTATATTGTCATCCATAACCCAATGATAATCGTACCCTTCGTCAATAGAATAATCCCAAACAAAATTCCTAGCAGGACCAGGGCCAGTTGATTTATTTAAACCAAGCTCATCACAAGTGTCATACTTTTCTTTATATGACATATCCATTTGTAATACCTTATTTTTATCACCTACAGCTTTTACATATAAGTTGTATTCATCTGGCTCTACAACAAGTCTATATGGAACATTCATATAATCTAAATAACGTGCTGTATATCTTGTATCTGCCCTGCCTTTAGAAACTATAAATAAAGGATATTTTGGATTACTCATATCTTTTGCTTTCTGTTTCCATGTTTACTTGTTTTGGATACCATATGTATTTAGTTTTTTCAGTAAATTTTTGCTTAACTATTTTACTAAATTCTAATACGTCTTCGTCGTTTTCAAAATGTACTAACATAGTTCTATGTGCTGTTAAATCTTCTTGATCATATTCAGGCATATCTTGCCATTCATCTAAAATATTATTTACTAAATTCTCATCTTGTATATAAGGAATAATTTGTTCTTCATCAAAACCTAATAAATTTATGTCATATTTTATATCGGTTAATTCTTTAATCTGTTTCCATAATAAATCTTCGTCCCATACAGAGTTCATGCCTAATTTATTATCAGCTATAGTCAAAGCTTTTATTTGTTGTTCTGTAAGATTTTCTAGAGCTATAACTGGCACAGTAGACATTCTTAATTTTTTTGCAGCTAAATATCTGCCATGACCAGCAATTATTTGTAGATTTTTATCAACTAAAATAGGATTAGTAAAACCAAATTCAGAAATAGAATTTGCTATTTGTTCTACTTGCTTACTGTTGTGTTTTCTTGGATTTTCAATATTTTCTTTTACTTCTTTAATTTCTTTTTCTTCAATCTTTAACATTACTTTGCTCCTTTTGTATACGTTCTCTTAATGATGTTGTAGAAAATGTGTGTTTTCTACTGGTAAAAAAAGTTTTTCCAATCCCTTTTCCTGTAAAATTTTTATTTTTATAATCATCTCCTACAAATCTAATATCTATTGGTGTAGATTCTAATAAATCTAAAAGGCTATTTTCACTATCGTAAACTAGTATTTCGTCTACATATTTAATAGCACTTAACTGTACAAATCTTTCATATATAGACTGTATTGGAATATTTTTATTTTTTCTATCAAGAGTAGGGTCTGTTTGTAATCCAACTATTAAATAATCACAATTATTTTTTGCTTCTTTAAGCATCACAACATGACCTGCGTGCAGTAAATCAAATGAACCACAAGTAAAACCTGTTTTCATTATTCTGGTGTTCTAATTCCATAGAAGTCGTTTGGAACAACCTTGCCTTCAGTTACACTATATAGTATTAACATTTCTTCTTTTCTAGGTATTCTAATTCCAGTTATCCATTTTGCTAAAGTACCTTGTGGAATTTTAATACCTGTAGCCATTTCTACTTCTTCAATAAATGACATTTGTGTATGTTTATTCGTTTTTAAATATTCTTTTAATTTCATAAAATTTATACAATTATTCCAAAAATGAATTATAATGTATAAACAATAAATTGAACAGCTTAAAAACAGGAAAATAACATGAATAATAATCCATTTGAAACACATGGTATAGAACATTTATCAGCATCATCTATAAACACTTATATACAAGACCCTTGTATGTTTATTATGAGATATTTATATAAACATAGAGGTGCTAGTAATCCTGCTATGTGGAGAGGTACTGTAGTTGACGAGGGCGTAGGTTTAGCACTTACTTCTAGAAAATCTAGTAAAAGAATTATTAAAGAATCTATAGCAAGGTTTGATGGCCTTTATAATTATCATAAAAAGAATACTGATATTAACTTAGAAAAGTTAAGCAAAGAACGAAGTTTAATACCTACATATCTTGAGATAGCGATACCCTATTATCAAGAAATGGGTAAACCCCTTTCCTATCAAAAGGAAATAAATTTGTACCTAGATGATATCCCAGTTCCAATTTTAGGATTCATAGATGTGCAATATGAAGGACTAGTACGAGACATAAAGACTGTAAGTCGGTTGCCTAGTGTTATTCCTGATACTGTAAATAGGCAGTTATCTATATACGCCAAAGCTGAAGATTCTGATGCTATGGTTGATTATGTATATGTAACTACTAAAAAAGCAGAGATGATAAGTATGCAAGTTGAGAATATTGACGAGCATATTAAAACTGTAAGAAGCGTGGCGATTGCTATCATGAACCTGCTTTCTTATTCAAATGATAAAAACCAAATAGCAAGTTTATTTTATCCTAACTATGACTCATGGTTATGGGGTAAAGATGAAATTAAATTAGCTAAAACAATATGGAGATGAAATGAAATTAATTGATGTAATTAACGAAATAGCAAATTTGCCGAATGAAGATAAAGTAAATATCAGAGGTAAGTTTTATACGACTGTAGACACGCGTTTACAGTGTTTTAGAAAGGTATTCGGAAGTGATGCAAGGGTTACTACCGATATAATAATAAATGATTTAGAGAGGGTTGTAGTTAAAGCAACAGTATCTATTTATCAGGATGGTGCGTGGCGTGATATAGGAAATGATTTTGCTGAAGAATTTAGAGATCAAGGGCCAGTAAACAAAACAAGTGCATTAGAAAACTGTACAACCTCTGCAATAGGTAGAGCATTAGCTAACTGTGGATTAGGTGGGGGTGAATATGCTTCTGCTTTTGAGGTAGATAATGCTATAAATAGTAAAGCATCTGCACCTGACATATCTAAGGGATACATATTTATAAATGTAGATGGTCATAAGATTGGACATAGTGCAAACGAAAAAGCCTTTTTAGATAAGTGTAGAAAATATTTAAGTGACCCTGAAGACCCTGACAATCATGCTTTGTTTAGAAAGAATAGTGACGAAATAGAAAAAGCATATAACAATACAAAAGAAGGTAGTAAAGAAAGAACTGCTTATGAAAAACTTGTAGAAATATATGTTAAAAAATAAAAAACTAACATTAGATGATTGTGTTTATCTTTGTATGAAAAATGGTAAGTGGTGGACTTTTTGGACTATACAGCAAAAAATAAAAGCTAAAATAGGAATTTATTATGGAGAACCTTCTATAAGTGCCGCCATAAGAGATTTAAGAAAAGAACCGCAAAGAGAGAAATATAATTTAGAACCTACAGGAGAAGTAGTAATAAAAAGAAGAATGTTTAACAGCAAAGGCTATGAATATAAATTAATTTTAAAAGGAGAATAGAATGGAATATGAAATGAAAGAAGGACAGGGCAGTTTGTGGCATGAAACAAATTGTAAAGTTATTAGAAAAGGTAAAATAAAAATAGAAGGTGAAGAACGATATGCTTCTATTCTTGAATATACTCATAATGACGGAACAAAAAAATATGAACTTGTGTTTAGTGCGGGTTTATTAAACTTAAATGCTCCTGAAGATAAAAGGAAAGAAACTAGTCCTGATATCGGTGGTGCTGTTACATTTAACAACATTAAATATAAATTTGGTGGGTGGCGTAATAGTAATGACAATGGCACAGAATGGACAGGTGTTAGATTGACTCCTAAAGAAGAAGGTAATAATCAACAAGGCAACTATAATGAAAAACTTGTGGAAAAGTCTTCTCCTTTTTAAAATTGTCAAAAAGAATTAAAGATGTAAAACATCTTATGTGGGTTAGAACCCTGCCTTGCTTTATAAGTAGGTCAGGGTTTTTATCTTGCAATGGTAATGTTCAAGCACATCATTTATTAAAACCTAAAAGTGGATTTAGGGGTTGGGGTCTAAAAAGCCATGACTCAGAATGCATTCCTTTATGTCAATTTCATCATGCACAATTACATACTAAGTATGGAAACGAATTTAAGTTCTTTGAAAAATATGGATTTAGAAAAACAGCAGGTCAAGAATACGCTGAACTATTATACAAAGGCAATCCGAATTATATAGATAAAGAACTAGAAGATGATTTACCCTTTTAAATTAATTTAATTATTATTCCATAAAAGGTTTACTTTTAATTAATTCACTTTAATATGTTAAATATAAATTGATAAAAGCCTAGAAAGGCAGGAAAAATAAAATGATAAATTACTTAACTAAAAAAGAATATTCAGGACAGAATATAGATACTTTAATATCTTCAGGATACGACGAGACTGATTCATTTGTAACTTTTAAACAAGCGTTAAAAATTGAAGGGGTTACAGGTAAAGGTTTAAAAGGTATTAAAAAAGCAGCAACTTTATTCTTTATAAAAAAAGAAGAAGATAAAAAAACTGGTAAAGAAGTAATAATAAAAAAATATTTTACAGTATTTGATATTAAACAAGTATTCGCAAGAATAGAAACTAACAAGGTAGCTTAAAGGCTACCTTTTTTTATGAGGAAATAAAATGAAAAAATTAAACTTAATATTAATTGACCCATACGACCAAAGTATCAGCAGAGTTGATATAGATGGTAGCCTTGAATCAATATACAAAGTTCTTCAATGTAGAGTTATGGATATTAGAAATATTTATTCGGATGGAGATGGTTCTAATAATTTTATAACTAGGTGGTGGGATGATTATTGTACTAATGTAGACTTAATAATGGACGATGAAGGTCGCCTTAATAATCAAAATAGATGGTTCTCTTGGGGTGGTATGTCTTTTGCAGGTAGATGTCTAGTTGCTAGCTCTAACGAGGACGGAGATACTTTATCTTGTACTATTAGGACATCAGATATAAAAAATATAGAATTTTTAGAAGAAGGATATTCAGAAGAACCTTTTATGGAGTTTAGACCACTATGAAAATTGTAGGCAACCAACACTATAAAATATTTAGACTATATATAAAAAAACCATCTATCGGAATTAACGAATGGTTTATAAGAATAAAATCTACTAAATATGGAATGATTGATGACCAAGCCATGAAATTTAAAAAACTTGGATATCAAACTAAAATTGAAACTAGCGACTCATATAAAGTTGCACATTAAATTACAGGAGTAATTATGATAGATACAAAAAAACAAATACAAGAATTAAAAATACATAGAATAAAAAAAATTATTTCTACAAAAATTTACCTAAGTAAATCACATGGTTGTAATTGGCAAGATGCAGAAAAATTTACTGAAGAATTGATACAAAATAATCTTTCTAAATTAGATAATTTTAATTTTTATACACATAGTTTAATAAATAAATTGTTAAAAAATGAAGGAGTAGTTTTGTAATGTTTTATAACAAAGAACAACTACAAGAATTGAATGACGAACTAGGTGAAATGGAAGTATGGGAGTATATGCGTTCTAAGGATGATTTAGAGCAAGTAATAGAAAAGCGTGGACTCTATAATAAAACGCTTGGTGAGAAGCCTAGTGATGTCTTAGATACATTTGTACAGCATATGAAAGATGAACAAGCA
>Ga0209337_1001645_pt1 | contig 16815 bp, 28 predicted proteins | sample LinPmetageLP53_FD_184044 | JGI IMG/M metagenome (GOLD analysis project Ga0209337, IMG submission 184044) | Marine viral communities from the Pacific Ocean - LP-53 (SPAdes) (version 2) | ecosystem: Environmental > Aquatic > Marine > Oceanic | place: Pacific Ocean | collected 2010-02-08
GTGGTAGAAACTCTGCACATTTATTAGGAAAAGCAGTAGATGTTGCATGTCATGGAGCTAAAGCATACAAATTAATTAAGTTAGCTATGAAACATGGCTTTACTGGTATAGGTATACGACAACATGGGCAACATGATAAGAGATTTGTACATTTAGATACAGTAAAAAGCAATAATGCACAGCCTAGACCTTGGGTATGGAGCTATAAATAAGTCTTTCTTTAGGGTACTAAGGTATACCAATGTATCTTAAAGGGCACTCCTGCCTCACTACAGAGCTAAAATATTTTAAAACAAAGGAATAAATCATGAAAATAGGACAAGTAGCAGTATGGTTGCCAATAGCATTAACTGTAGTTGGTGCAAGTTATGGTATGATAAACTTTGTTAATAATCTTAGTGGTGTAACCACAACTACTGAAAGAGAACTAGCTATACTTAAAGAAAGAGTAAACTCTATTGATAATAAATATACTATAGAAGTAAAAAATATTAATGAGAAATATAATACTGCTAGAGAAGAACTTGTTGTAGAGATTACACAAGTAATAGAAAGAGTAGCATTGATGGAGGGTATTGTAAGATCTTCAGAACAACAGTACTATACCCTTAAAGATACACTACAAGATCAGAAGCATGATATACAGGAGCTAAATAGATTACTTAATGGAGGGTACTAATGATTCGTTGGATAGTCTTACTATGTCTATTCTCTTTACCTGCTCATGCTATTAATGAATACCTTAATGACTCTGGTAATCATTGTAGTAGTGGGTCAGCAGAACCTTATATAGAGCTACGTAAGGGACAATCAGATAATACTTATCCCTATTCTTATACTAACAACTATGAAGGAGAATCAGAAAATTATGCTATAGGATTTAGATTTAGATTTCAATTAGGATCTAGCTGTACTAAAGAATATAAAAAGATAATGCAACAAAACATGGATTTAAAACAAGAGTTAGAATTATTAAAACTTTGTTCTCGTTATAGAGATTTAGATTTAGGTCCTAGCTTTGCTACTGTAGCACAGAAATGTAAAGATGTACGTAAGAAAGAAGCTATAGAATAGTTTAAGAAAAATCACATTGTTTTAAAAGTTCTGTAACTTTATCTTTACCTAGTATTTGAAAAGACAATATAATATTTTTTTCTAAATCTTCTAAACTCATATCTAATTCTTTATCAGACTTGTTTCCTCTTACTCTTGATAAAAGTTCTAATGCTTTAATAGCACTATTGGTATGACCATTAGCTTTAGCAAATGTATATTGACTTTCTATTTCAGAAACTACATCTACATCTGTTTCTAATTCTTTTTCTAAATCTTCTATACGTTCTTTGACTTCATCACTTTGTAGTAATCTATAGCCTTGATTGTAAGCAGATGATTTAGAATATCCTGCAGCCCTTGCAGCTTCTGTTGCATTCCTGTGTAATATATAAGACTGTGCAAACTTTTCTTGTTTATCATTTAATGCCATTATATTTCTTGTTCTCTTTCTAGTCTCCAGATATTCTCTTGTTTATCTTCATTTAAATCTGGATTAACATTAGGTGTTATCTTCCATAAGTTATCTCTACGATCTGTTACGTCACATCCTCCATCAACAATTTCAATATCTTCAGGTTTATCTTTATCAAAGTCTATAATGTTATCGTAGTAAGGACCTACTTGAGTTTGAAATGTATATGATAACATACGTTCACAGTTTTCTAAACTTAAATCTTTAGAGTAAGGTGCACTCTCAAATGTAGTACATTCTCCTTGAAAACAAATAAGAAGCATAGCTACATGAAATATTTCAGGCATATTATTATTCCTTTTTTATTTTAAATTTATCATAACTTCTAGCACCTGTATATCCAAGATAACCTACACCAAATAATGTAATAATAGATTCAGGTATAGCTGAAAGCCATCCATTAAAACCTTCTATTAAACGTAAAGATAATTCAGGATTATAAGCATGAATTAAAGCCATTGGAATTGATGTTAATATTAATAAGTATACTACATAAAGAAAAGTAGGTCTTGCTCTTGATGTCCATGGATCTTTTGATTGAGCTTCAGCAAGTATAGCTGATAGTTGTTGTTCAACTTCTTTTAATTTTCCTTCTTGAGCTTGTTGTATTAGCTGTATTTTTGCAGCTTCTCTAGCTTTAGGGTCAGGAATAACTCTATCTATTATCTCTCCTACTACAGGTAATAATTGTGTTATTATATTAAGCATCTTCCTTTGTCCTTTCTCTAAGTAATACTGGCATTGATTTTAACTCTTGATACTGAGCTACTATATATATTCTTAAATGCTTATAATTTTTTAACCATAATTTATTTATAAACTCTATCCAAACTTTAGGTTCAAAAAGAGATATGTGTACATTAGTACCATCTTTAAAATGTTTTAATGCAGGATAACAAGCTATATTAAGATATACACTTTCTTTAGCTAAAGAAAATATATCATTAATAAACCATGTTAAATCTTCTTCAGGTACATGTTCGATAACATCTGTACTAATAACTAAATCATATTTATCTTCAGGATACTTTGAATGTTCTGCATACGCTGGGTCATAACACCTATGTGATTCTAAATTCCAAAGTTCTTGTAAAGGTTTATCTAATTCAGGTTTTACTATTTTAAAATCTTTACTATATAAATAACCTTTACCTGCACCATAATCTAAAAGAGTTTTAACTTTAGTTTCTTTTATTATATCTCCAATAGTATCAATATGATTACATAAACTTATACCTTTAAATTTATTTTCATTATGTAATTCTTTATATTGTTCAATTAGTTTTAAAGACCTTGGAGAAGGACTGTCTTTTGTATATTTATTATTTATATTAATCATTATATTCTTTTCTAAAATCTAATAAGTTATTTTTTTCTTGTGCTATTTTCCACAACTCAGCTACTAAAGTATTTTCTCCATGAAAAGTAAACAACATTCCTAATTGCATTTCACCAAAAGTTCTTTCACAATCTTGTGCCATAGCTAAGAGTTCTCCTGTAGTCCAAAAAGTTTTATCATTTACATTAACTTTAAAATATTTTGGTTGAGGTTTCTCATCTTCAGCACCTGTTGTTTTTTTCTGTTCTTCTTTAGAAGGCTCTTCCATACTACAATCAAAGCCAAAGAAATGTATGTTTCTAAAACCAAGTGTGTGTAGTATCCCAATACTTCTCATAGCTGCACAAGTACCTCCAACAATTAAGGTAGCTCCTTCAGGAAGACCTAATTCTTTTACAATAGAAACTTGATTATTTTTAACACCTGCATTACGTTCTTTTTCTTCTCGTAATGATTCTGTAAAAGCATGCCAACCCCATATGTTATCTGTTTGTTTTTTAATATAATCTAACACAGAAGTGTCTGTCATAGATGCTACAAAAAATTTAGTTGTTGGATCTACTTTTTTAAATAGTTCTGTTCTAATAATACCATGAGTACTTTCTCCTGTGATAGGACGAGGATCTAACACAACACAACCCCAAGGTTTAATTCCATTTTCTAATAGAGTAGGATAAGAATGTTTAACACAAATAACTTTGGAATTAGGATTATCTTTTATAGTTTGCTTTAATTCTTTTATATTTAAATATGGACCACCTGATACTAAAATAGCTGTAGTGTTATGACCATTACATTTATCTATCCATTTATCTATATTTTTTATATTAGAAATAATATTATTCCTAATGTAATCTTTAGGGACACAGTCTCTAGGATTTACATGAATAGGTACTGATTGTACAGAGCTAGGTAAGTTAGGTAAAGAAAGGTCTGCTGTGCTAAAAACTAAATGTGTAAATCCACCTTCTGCTACTTTATCTGAAGAAGGTAAGACAACTGTTTTAGCTTTTTTATTTTCTATAAGTTTTGTAACTACTTTATTAACACCTTGATAAGCTTCTTTAGGCATTAGTTCTTCTTCATCTTTTCTAAAGAAGTGATCGAATATAATAATCTTAGACTTTTTTAATTTATTAAAATCATTTAATACAGTTTTATAACTATTACCTCCACCAATAAGAACTAAATCAGCAGTTGATTTTTTTAAACTAACTCTAGTATTCCCTTTCTTTATAGAAAAAGTAAACTCTTTATTTTTTTCTGCCATTTTATTTTTAAATTCTTGTAGTCTTTTTATTACAGCATTTTTAGTATTATGTGCTTTAACATTAAATTCTTCTATATCTGTTTCAGTAGTAGCTTCTTCAAATAAATCAAAGCCTTTGTAATTAAGTTTATCTTCAGTTTCAAAAACAGCTAAAGCCATTTCAATTATACGCCCACCATTCCACGTACCAGTTTCTATAATAGTCTTTGGTTTATAATGTCTAACAATATCTGCTAATTGTTTATATCGAGTAGGTATAATATCAGGTGTAACTTTATCTGTTAAATTTACTAATCGTTTACCACTTTCATCTCTAATATTTAAAATTTTATTATAATTATTTTTAAAATGTGTAATACTATCTAAAGCTTTTTCATTAATAATATGAGTTTTTAAACCATGTGTTTTATATAAGTTGATTAATCTTGTTAAAACAAAAGTGTCAGTCCACTCTCTATAATTTAAAACTTCACCAGAGACATAAGCTTTTTTTAAGTCAGCTAATAAATCTATACTTGGTTGATGATTTAAATTAAAAGCAAAGAAGTAAGGATCTGTTTCCATGTAAGCTATATCTGCTTTATCATCTAAGATAGATAGTACATATTCTTTAGTAAGTTTTTTATTTAAATAAATATCTGCATCAATCCATATTAACCAATCAGCTTTATCTTTATCTTCTATTAACTCTTTAGCTTTATCTGCTAAAGCAAATACTTTATGACTCCATTTAACAACATTTAAATTATCATTATAAGGTATTTGATTATCTTCTGTACCATTATGTTTTGCATAATCTTTTACAAATAGTTCATGCTCTTCATTGTTTTCTAATTGTTTATATGTAATATTAAGTGGTAAAGAATAAGAACCTAAATGACAATCATGAGAGTATGCTGTTAAGTTTATAGCTGGATCCCATTTATCTTTTACTAAACTTAAAAAATAAGGTGTTGCTTGTTTAAAAATATCTTCATTAAAAGATGTAACAAAATTAAGCTGAGTCATCCATGTCTCCGTAGTAACTTGTTAATGTAGCTATAGATTCATCTGCTGATGCAACATCATCTATTAATTTAATACAATCATCAACAAGTTGAGGATGTTCTCCAATCGCTACTGGGTTTTCAAAAGCTAAGTTTAATTGAAACAAAGCTTTACTTTTTTTAGCTTCATAATTATTATATAAAGCTTTATATAAATCTTTTTTTAGTGTCATATCATATAGTCCTCATTTTTAGTATATCCTTTTAATTGTAACCATTGTGCATCATTACTCCATTCAACTGCGTATTTACTATCTACTGGACCTCTTGGATTCCATTCTTTAAACCAAGGACCACCTGTAGTAAAGTGTACATTCTTTGCTTCAAGTTCAATAGGTGAATGACCATCTAACCAATTCCATTCTTCAGGAATTTTTCCTATGTCTGCTTCTTTATCTGGCAGCCAGCCAAAGCCATGTAACCATCTACCTGTTTGTGTATTAACAACTTTAGGTGTTAGTTGTTTGTTTAAGTCATGTGAACAATTAAACATCATAAGACTAGACCAGTTCTTTCTACGATAAGGTTGCTGTTCTTTACCATCCATTTTTGTAGTTTTTTCTGGCTCATACTTATGATGTACACACCATAAAGGGTAGTAATCCATATCACACATTTCAAATAAATCATTAACATCAGCACGTAAATACATATCTGAATCCATAAATAAAGCTTTACCTTCATATAAATTTAAAGCAGGTACTAAGAACCTACTAAAACTAAACTCAGTTGAAAAAGGTTTACCATCTATAATATCATAAGGCTGCCCATGTATTAGTTGAGACTTACGTGTATACATTCCTGTAAGTTCTAATAAATCTTTTCTTAATGGTACAACACGCACATGTTTACCTGATATTCTTTCTATAGTAAACTTTAAAACTTCATATGCCATATCTTCTTTAGGATCATATCCTATATAAACTGTATTCATTATTTCTCCGTATAAAATTACATTATAAGTAAAACATATTTTTGTTTAAAAGTCAAGTCTTTTATAACCTACCTACTCTATGATACAAAGATAATAGTTTTTCTTCTAATTCTTTATTAGGAGGAGATGCATATTTAATATAATATGCTATCACCTTTCTAATTAATTCAACATCAGCAGTAGCTATTGCAGGTTTACTTTCTTTCATTATATATCTACCAACTCACATACTCCTGCAGTACATGCAAGTTCTTGTGATCCTTTAGTGTTATCTTCTTTCTCAAAGTCTTTTAACTTAGCCCAGTTAATACTAGAAGGCATAGCTTTTACTAACTTTTTATAAGTATCCTCATCTATATCTTGATAAGGTGCTTGTTGATATGTATGATCAGAGAAAGGTAAGAAGGATACACCACTTAGATACTCAAAGTTTTCCCAACACCATGCACCTACTGGCACCCATTCTTCTTCTTTAACACTAATAGTTACAGAAGGTTTATGCTCACACCAATGCTTGGCATATGTTTTCCATATCTCTAACTGTTCTATAGCTGTCATATCTGTTCTACATACTGAACCTGAAGGAGCTTTCATAGGAAAAGAAAATACAGTAGTATGTTCTTTCTTCATTACATCAGGCTCATTAGGTATGCCACATGACTTCATAAACTCAGTCAATGGATCTTTATTGTCACCTCTTACTGTTCTAATGTAATAAGGATTATGTCTAGCATGTATACCACTAGCACTATCAACTAACTGACTCACAGTACCTGAAGGTTTTACACAAGTAATAGCTGTTGATTGATTGATGTTAAACTTCTCAGCATATTCTTTGTTACACTCTACTGCTACCTTTTTAAGTTTTTCTAATGTCTTAGCTAATCCTGTTTCTTTACCATTAAGTAATTCAGAATCCATAATACCAGTAAGAGACACACCAAGTAATCTTTCTTCTTCTGTATTATCTTGCCATACCTTTCTTAAATATCCAAAGTTAGTAAAGGTAGATTGTATAGTACCTAATAAGGTAGCTACTTTAATCTTTCTTGTAAGAGTATTAATAGTATCACCTGCACGCACTACTATTTCTGTTAGGTTACAAAATTGATTAGGTCTAAGAATAATTTCACTACAAGGATTAGTGCCAAAGTCCCAGTTAGATTCTCTTCTACCATTCTCAGCAGCTTTCTTTTGAGCAGATGCTCTACTAAAGATACCTCTCTCACCTGACTTACTTTCATACAAAGACAACCATTCCTTCATAAAGATACCTGGATCAGGCTTCTCTGTATAAGCAACAGAATTATTAGCTAATGCTCTCTCTGGATTAGTTGACCACCATTCACCTGTCTTAGCTGTACGTATACGTTGATCAGATAAGTTAGATAAAGATATAAGAGCTGACCTACGTACACCACCTACAACTACAACCTCACCTGTCTTACATACTATGTCATGACATTCCATAGAGGAAAGCTTTCTACCTCTTGCTTCTTTAAACTTAGTAATAGTAAAGTCAAATAAATCTACCAAAGGTTGAGGACCACTAGCTCTACCACCAAATGTTTTAAGTCTTTCACCTGCAGGTCTAACCTTAGATACATTTATTTTAGGTACTCTACCTGTATAAAGATAAGCTATCAAATCTCTAAAGGCTCTTGCCCATCCATCTTTAGAATCAGTAACAGAAACAACACTATCTATATAATCAAACTCTACATCAGGTACAGTAGGTAACTTATCAGCATACTGTCTTTCAACTGAAAAACCTACACCTGTACCATTCATAAGAATATATAATACTTCATCAAAAGATCTTGGACTATCAATAGGAATGTAAGAACAGTTGTAACCTGATACATGTTCTCTATCTAATGCTTTACCTGCAGTCATTAGAGCTCTCATACTTGGCATAACTTCAAGAGATAAAATAGATTCTTCTATTTCATTCCACTCTTTATCTGTAACTCCTCCTTCATAATTAATATCTATATGAGACTTAAAGAAAGACACAAGTCTTCCTACAGTTTCTCCCCATGTTTCTCTTCTACCTTCTTCTTCTAACCAACGTGAATACCTAGACATATGAATGAATGCTTGATACTCAGTAGGTAAATAATTACTTCCCATTAATGATGCCATTTAAAAATCCTTTTTATATTTTTTTTCTAATATTAACTCTGCATAATGTATTACTTTTTTAATATCTTCTATACCACCTTTAGCTTTGTGTCGAGTTATATACTTTACCACATTACCTTCTAAAAAGTCAAGATTATTTTCTACAATATAATCTACAGGTTGTATAGGACAATCTTTATAATGACTACCACCTATTTGTTTATCAGTAGCTTTTTCTTCTTTCATACGTCTATACATATAAGCTTCATGGCTTTCTCTTTTCATACCTCTATCTTCTTTTAAATCATTATCTGGTACTTTTGGATATACATAATCGGTCATTTTATTTCCTTTATTTTTTATTACTATCTAATAATTTATTAATTCTTTTTCTAGCAAATTTTATTTCTTTAGACTTTAAAACTTTGTATGCAAATGTTCTAACATAACTAGAATCTATACTAGCATTATCACATATATATTCAAAGTTATCACAAGTTACACCTACACTACAAAAAAACCATGCAGTTGCACGTTCTCTTGCATCCATTAATGTTTCACTTTCATTATTAGTTTTAGGTTTAGATGCATCTAACAATGCTTGTAAAATAACAGCTAAAAAAAGTAATTTTTCTTTAGAGCTTTTAGTCTGCGAGTTCGCTAGAAATTTTGTGTATAGTAGAGCTTCGTTTTCTTTCATTAGTCCAGTCTTTAGGTACACCTTCTTTTATAGAACAATATTTAAATTCATACTTATCACACCAACTTCCATTTGTCATCTTACCTTTTTTATAAAGTTTAGCTTTTGGATTAGTAAAAATAAATCTTATGTCTAGCCAAGGTTTTTGTTTACGAATAAATAAATGTTTCTTTCTATCTTCAATTTTAAATCTTCCTTTAACTTCTAAAATAATTCCATTCTTTAATAAGAAAAAGTCAGGTATATATTTTTTCTTTTCATACCATTCATAGTGTATCTTTCCTTGTTCATAAGTATAAGGAATATTTTTTTCTTCTAATATATTATAAATATCTTCTTCAGCTTTTGATCTAAACATTAGGCTCTTCTAAAACATCAGGTACCCTCGCAACTTTTGTAAGATATTGTATGCCTTTTGCATAATGGAAACCACGAAGTCCTTGACCACCATTAGTATCAGACCAACAATTATGCTTATGCGAACAATAAACGCAACCAATAGGAAGCTTATAATTCCCACTTGTACCATGGGGTATAGCACTATAACACCTACTAGGTGGTGTAGTTTTTTTAACGATTTTTTTAAGGTAGTTGACCCTATCTTCAGCATTGATCATCTCCATTTCATGTATTTTTAATAAAGTTAAGTGCCCACTTTGTTTATCTATAACAAAAAAAGCTGCTTCTTTATCTTGTTTATCTTCTGCATAAGCAGAGAGTTGCCCTATATAACCAAAAGGATCGTCTTCACTTAACCTACCACTAGCAAACTTTTTAAATGAATGACCAGACGCACTTTTAATATCAACTAACATACCATCTATACGACAATCTTGATGTCCTAATACTCCTGAAACATTAATTTCTTTTTGCTCTTCTGTAACTGTGTGACCAGCTAACTTTGTAAAAGCTAACAATAAACTTTCTAAGAAATGACCATAAAGAAACTTAATTCTTGTTGGAGAATCAAAATACTTTTCTTTTTTATTATCATCTTTTAAATCATACCAAAGTTGCCTATCAGGTTTACCTATAGCTGACAATCTTAAATTAGATCTTTTCTTAGGTTTATCAAATAAAGCTTCTTTTAAAATTCCTTTTACTTCAATAGCAAAAGTATCTAAAGTTTTTTCAATTTCTTTTTTACTTAAATTAGATTTATTACCTTCTTCAAATAAACTATAAATATCTTTTATTAATGTATTAATATTTTTCATATATATATAAAAATAAAGGGGCAGTTACCGATAAAACCACCCCTTTATTCCCTTTATCAAGTTAAGGGTTAAGCAAATGCTTCAGAAGGATTAGCTGATTCATCTGCGTATCCGTCAACTTCTTCGAACTCTTCTTCAACACCTGAACTAAATGGTATTAAGTTTGTTACTTGGATAGACTTCAGGTCTGCTGAAGTTCCTTTACGTCCTTTAAATTCCCAATCATAAGTGGAATAAAGAACATTGACATCTGACCCATTACCAATCATAGTATTAGTCATTTGCCTTTTCTTTGCATCTACTAAATCAGGAGTACGATTCATCTGACCATCTTTTCTACGTACTTTTCTTTTAATAGTTACAAAATCTCCACGATCATCACCTTTATTTTTGACAGTTAAACCATCATCTTTAAGCCGATCAATAGATTCTTTATCTAAATTACCTACATCAACTGTCCATACACCATCTACATCAAATGTAGTGTTTGGAGTTGCTATAGATGCCCAATAAGCTTTACCTGAAATTACCATACTTTACTTTCCTTTACTATTGAAATTAATAAACTCTCTCGAAAGAGAGGTTATTAATTGATTAATTTATATAAAATTATCTCATACTTTCAAAATATTGTCAACACTTTATTTTAATTAATGTGTACTTGCCCAAGTTTTTCCTGTTTTCCATTCACTATCTAGCTCACAATTAATTTTTAATGCTTGTTGTGTTTTCTTCATTGCTTCTTTAGTTATTTGTCCAAAGGTATTTATATCTTTATTATTAACTTCAAATTGGTATTCATCATGGATAGAAGCAACAAGCTTGACATCTATTCTTGTCATTTTAATTGAAGACATTATCTCAAGTAGCCAATGCTTGCAGACTACAGCTCCAGCACCTTGTATTAAAGTGTTAAGTGCACTATGTGCACTACGGATATGTAATAACCTTCCATCCAATCCTCGAATTATACCATTTTGTGATGCTTGTTGAACCTTAGTTTTTAAAGCATTCAAAGCTGGCATATTCGATAAAAATCTATCTATTAATTGTTGTCCTTTCTTAGCACCTCCTCCAACAATCTTACCTATTTTTGCAGCACCAGCTCCATAAAGAAAAGCATATATAAATGTCTTAGCTTGATCTCTATTAGTTAGTCCTGCCATTTCCATGTTAGCTGTATGTATATCTCCTGTCAATAACTCATTAGTAAATTTTGTATCATTCATATAATGAGCTAAACATCTAAGCTCTAACCCACTAGCATCAGTACCAACTAAAGAATATTTAGTTAAGTCTGAAACAGTCCAACAATCTCTACATTCTTTACCATAAGGTGAGTAAACTGCAGGTACTTGTGCCATATTAGGTGAGTTATGTGCCATACGTCCCGTAATAGTACGTAATGTCATTACTTTACCGTGTACTTTATTATCTTTATCACATAATTCAATCCATGATTTAATTTGTGCAACTCTTTTTTGCAATAATAAATACCTAGAAAACATTTTTGCTTCAGGCATTTTAATACTTTGTAATACTTCTTCACTAACAATAACATTTCCTTTATCTGTTTTAAGTTTAGGTTCCCAACCTTTTTCTATAAGTCTTTCAGCTATTTGTTTGCGACTTCCTATATTAAAAGGTATATATTTAACTTTAGTCTTTAATTGTATTTCCGTAGGTGGAAATAACTTTTGTGCTTCATCTACTAAATTATCTGCTTCGTCTTGTAATGTTGCCATTAACTCAGATGCTTTTCTTAAATTTAAAGTAAAACCATTTTCTTCTTGTTGATCTAAGATTACTCTTATTCTATTTTCTAGTATTACAGATTGCTTAGAAAAGTTTTTACTTTCTTTCTCTAAATACTTTGCAACTTTAAATGTTAGCTCTACGTCTTGTATACAATAAGTCAGCATATCAGGTGTGTAATAATTAAAACTTTCTACTTCTCCTTTTGTAAAGTTTAACTTTTCTCCCCATGCTCGCAAGCTATGTCCTTTATCTCTGCCTGGATTAAACAACTGTGACTCTAACAAAGTATCTCTTATTTGATTAGACTGTATAGATGAATTAGTAAACTTGTTTAATAATGGTGCATCAAAAGATAAACCATTATGCATTATAAAAGTGTCTATTAATTTAGACCACTCACCAAACTCTTTACATTCATCTTGTACCCACGTTTTTATTTTTCCTGTTGTATATTCTTTAGCTACAATACAATGTATTTCTGTAGCTTCATTCTTTAAACCATTCGTTTCTATATCAACTACTGCTATCGTCATCCTTACAATCCTTTTTTATATCAATTTTTTTATTCTCACCACCAAAAGATTCTTCTTCACCACACCAATTACATTCTTCTCCTTCACCTATTTCCATATCATCTTCTTCTACTTTGCAATAATGTTTCCACATGTTAATCATATTGAAAAACTCTCCCCACAACCACAACTAGCTGTTGCATTAGGATTAGTTATCCTAAGTGAAGAGCCAGCTATGTCAGTTATATAATCTATAATAGTATTTAATACACTTAATGTGGCTGTAGGATGAACATATAAAAAACCAGAGCTTAAATTAATTTTATCTCTTTCTTCTATATCTTCATCCTTGTTTATCAATTCCCAACTATATCTCAATCCAGCACAACCTCCTCCATCTACAGCTAACATAACACCTTCTACTTTTTTGTCAAGTATTAATTTTGTTAAATGTTTATCAGCTGCAGGAGTTATTTTTAATATATCAGTCATTATACTATTTCAAATTCATTAAGAGTAGAATCTAATTCAGGTTCTCTTTCTGTCATTCTACCTGTAGAGTTATCATACACTAAGTTAGTAGCAATACCTGTGTCACCTGTATATCTATTTTTAAGTATACGCACTACAGTTGTATTAGCTAAGATAGGATCAGTTGATTGTTGATTTCTTTCTAAAGCTATAACACAATCAGACAAGTGAGCTATAGATGCAGAACCTCTAAGATGTGACAAAGTAACTTCTCTACCATTCTCATGTCCTGTATCACCTGATGGTCTACGTAGATGTGATACTAATAGTAAGCCTACACCTGTCTGCTCTACTAAAGATCTTAGCTTAGTCATAAGAACATCAATAGATTTTCTTTCATCATCACCTTCTTGACCACTTACTAGAATAGATAAATGATCTAGTATAATCCATTTACAATCTAAAGCTTTAGCCATGTACTGTACTCTATTTAATATTTCATCATTATGTATAGAACCAAAGTGATCAAAAGCATAAAACCTTCCAGTACCTATAGTAGCTTGTTCCCACTCTTTTAATTTATCTTTATCAAATTGATCTCTAATTTCTTTAATATATAATCTTGCATCAGCCTCTACTGACATAATATTAAATGCAGTTTTCTTTATACTTTCTTCTAAAGCTAAGACACCTATATTATCATTTGTGCTTTTTAATATATGATGCATAAGCTCTCTAGTAATAGATGACTTACCCATACCAGCACCAGCTGTAAAAGTAACTAACTCTCCTGTACGCATACCATAAGTTTTATTGTTTAAACCATCCCAAGGGTACATACAAGTTTCACAATAGTCTTCTTCATATAAACTATTTTTAAGATTAGCTAAGTTGATTATGCCAGCAGGTGTGTATATTTCTGCGTCCCACCAAGCTTTACTAAACTCTACTCTTTTATTAGCAACAAGATATTCGTTAGCATCTTTTAAAGCTAAGTTAACTATTTTACATTTGTTAGGTTCAAAGAGTTGTGCTACTTTTGAAGCAGCTTTTTTACCAGCTTCATCATTATCAAAACAAATAACAATGTTATCAAATTTATTTAAGTATTCATAGGAAGCTTTGCAGTCTCTTACTGCACCAGCTGCACCAGTTTTAATAGATACAGCAGCCCATTTCTCACCCATCATTTGATAAATAGACATAGCATCTATCTCACCTTCTGTTAAGGTAACATACTTACCACCTGCAGGAAATAGATTTTGTCCAAACAAACCAGCATCTTTAATAGAACCTTCAGCCCAAAACTCTTTGTCATTAGTATTTCTGATTTTATTAGCTACGTGTGAATTATTAGAATCATAATATTTATATATATGTTTTGATATATTATAATTATTATCTTGATTAACTAATACATTGTATTTCTTAGCAGTTGATTCTTTTATTTTTCTATCAAAAATACTAGAGTAGATACCAGTACTAAAGTTAGTTTGTACTACACCTTGAATAGGTGCAGGTTTTGTATTATTAATTGTCATTTTATCGGTTCCTTCAGTAGCTTTATAAAATTCACAAGAAAAACAATATCCGTGTCCATCATCATATAATGTATAAGCATCACTTGATTCACAGTTAGGACAAGCTCCTTGTTTTGTCATTTTTGATTCGGTATTCATGTCGGTATCCTTTATTAATTTAATTCATTTAGTGTATCATCAAATAACTTATTCACCAAATCTTTTTTATCAGCCATAACTTCATTTACTTCTTTTTTAGCTAATGTTTTAGCTTCTACAGAATCATAACCTTCTTCTTTATATTCTCGAACTAAATCCCAGAACATTACATTACGTTCTTTTTCCCATAATTGCTTTGGCATTTTATTTCCTTTATTCTATTACAACATGTTTTACAAACCTTTTATTATGGTATAATTTAAGAGTTTTTCCATATTTTTTATATGTTACATCTTTAATCATAAACCAAAGACCTTCATGTGCTTCTATAAAAGCATCAATAGTATCATAAGTAGCGTCATTCATTTTCCTTTTCCTTATTTAAGTTTAATTTAAGTTGATTTTTATCTTCTTCAGTAGGCAACTCTGCCCACGGACCATTAGAAATTTTAGGATCAAATGGATTCAAATCTTTTTTTAAGTAATGAAGTTCATCTGTTAACTTAGCTATTCTAATATTTGCTTTAGTTAATTGTTCTTGTAAATCTCTAATATTTCTTCTTAATATTTTGTTTTCATTTAGCATTGACATTCCTTTTTTTAATGCATTCTTAATAAAACTATAGAAGAGTTAAGTAAATCTACTCTTTCTATATCTATATCTTTTAAAAAATCATAAGCTGCAGTAGAAGTTTTAAATTGAATTATATTTCTATCTTCACCTACTAGGAAATCAGGCATTATTTCAAACGGATCTTCTTGTGCAATTACATACATGATATATTCCTTTATGTTAAATAAAATTATTATAACATAAGAGTTAATGGGTAGCAACAGTTAATTACTACCCAATAATATATTTACTTTATTATTCTAATTGCATTGCTATGTTTATAATTAGGTTCATATGATTCTATTAATCTTTCTATAGCTTTATAATCAGATACATATTTTCTTCTTATACTGCTTACTACTTTGTTAACTACTTTAGTAAACGTATTAGAAACTTCTTTTACATCTCCTTGTAAACGAACCCACTCACCAGATACATCAGCTGGTTCTAAATGTTTTCTAAATCTTTCTAAAACTTTTCGTTCTACATAGTAAACCATACCTTGTAAAGGCACACTAGTAACATAAGATAATTTTTCTGGTGAATAAGATTGCATTTGGTAAACTCTATTGTTTACGTTATTGCTTACTCCAATCTTGTACCAACCTTGACTTCTTTTGACAAGATAAATATCTTTCTTCCATAAAGTTTTAGAACCATGTAATGAAATATCATTATATTTTTCTTTTGTTATTTTATTTTTTAAATCGGTAATCTTCATTTTGTTAATCCTTATTAGTTATTATTAAAAAAAAGAGAATATTTTTTCTCTCTCGACAGAGAGAAAAGATAGACTCTAACGTGCTTATCAGTAATCGTATTCGTATTAGTATTCGTATTAGTATATCAGTTCATATCAATGTCCTCTCTCTGGTTGTAAGTTATTATCTGACACATCATCAGACATATCTAAATGACTTCTTATTATTGACCATGCTAGTATTAGTTCCTCACGTTCTGTTCTGGTCTCTTCAATATCTTCACCACTATTCTTAGCATCTTGCTCACATATATTAATATAAGATTGTAAAGCAAAACCAACAGTTGTTATTGCATCATCTATCATTATACATTCTCCTCATTTAAATCTACTCTATCTATTATTTCGTCATTCATATCTAATTCGTCTGATTGATACCATTCTCCACTATAAAACTTTTCTTCTGCTTCTTTCTTATTATTTGCTTTTATTCTATATTCTGTCGTTACTGTGGCGACTGTCATTATGCTGTAATTATTCATTATAACCCCCTTTAATTGTTAAAATATTTTATATATTTATCTTGCCAATGCTTGCTTAACTTTGTCATGGAAATATAATCACATTGGTTTTCTTTAGCATCTTCTTTAACTTCTTCTAAATCTCCATAGACTAACCAAGCATGTTTAGAAAAGTCTATTGGTTCATTATTATTATTTACTAATACATAATCAGTTGCATATAGTTTACTCATTATACATTCTCCTTTGTTGAACATTCTGAACAGCAATCCACATCTACTATGTTATCCCATGCAAAATGATAATCATCAGTAGTAATTTCGTTTGTATTAAAAACTTCATTACATACATGACATTGTATTGTTTCTTCTTCTGTAATATTAATTATGTACTCACTCATTAT
>Ga0209337_1001646_pt1 | contig 16803 bp, 22 predicted proteins | sample LinPmetageLP53_FD_184044 | JGI IMG/M metagenome (GOLD analysis project Ga0209337, IMG submission 184044) | Marine viral communities from the Pacific Ocean - LP-53 (SPAdes) (version 2) | ecosystem: Environmental > Aquatic > Marine > Oceanic | place: Pacific Ocean | collected 2010-02-08
TAGTGTCTTCTGGTTCTACAAAAAAAGATTCTCTTCCTGGATTAGATGCTAAAAAATCTGTTGCTCCTACAATACCAGCACCCTCTGCAATTCTTGATGACACTTGACTAACTTTTCTAAGCTTACCGCCTTTGACAGCATCAGCTGCTTTTTTCATTCTAACAACACCAGGTATTCTTCCTGCAATTTTAGCAATACCTATTCCAGGTATACCGTACTGTGTAAGTAAAGATGTAACTTCTCCTCTCCATGTTTCAGGACGAGTGGGCTCGTTTTTTTCCATTATCTTTTCAAAGTCAGATAAAAAATCTGTGTTAGCTGCAAGGTCTGTACCTGCAAATAATAATGAGCCTAAACTATTTTGTAAATCATATATACCTGAGCTAATACCTTTTGCTATCTCATCAAGACCTGTTGTGTAATCTCTTTCTTGTGTAACTTCTTCATTATTAATTCTAAATCTAGGAGCTTTTGCATCAGGTAAGTCTTTTATTTGTTGCATTGGGTCTTTGATACCCGCAATAGCATTTCCTAATCTTTGTGTAGGATTAAATGTATAATACATTTCAAGCACACTTTTAGGGTCAGGCATAGCCAACCACTTCACAGGTTTCTTAGGTGCTGATTGTGATGAAAGTTCGTTTTGTATTTTAAGTTTAACTTGATCTATGTCTAATGGTGGTTGTTCTTTTATATCAATATTAACTGCTTCTTCTTTGTCAGGATCTTTGAGAAATCGTTCGTAGGCAGTTTCAGCCATGTTACGCCTCCGCTGGTAATACTAAGTTGACGCTATATTTTCTATTGAATTGATCTACTTGTGATTGATCTGAAATCATAGCAAAGTCTTCTAATGCTTCTGCACTGTTAGCTATTAACTCTACGATATCATCTGTAATCTCTGCTGGTAATCTTGCTCTTAACTGATCATAACTTATAGGGTTATCAGTATTCATATTCTGTCCACCCATTGGTCCGGGGTCCATGGTCGCTGTTTCAGTAATCTGTTCTTCAACTAATTCACCGTTCTTGTACCCTGCTCTACCACCATCAGCATACGTTCTTAAATTTTGTAACTCTACTCTAATAGATTCAACAGCGTCTTTTTTAATTTGAGGATCATCTTTACTTGTATATTTACGAGGATCATTTTTTAGATCTGCATTGTAAAGTTCATTTATTCTTTTTGGTATAGCTCTATCCCCTAAACTTTTTGCATAAATTTCAATTAACATATCATCTTCTAAATTTTTTGCAGAAAATCTATTATAGTCTTCTTGTAGTTGTCTTAGTTCTAAGTCTTCTTCTTTACTTAAAGATCCACCAGTTGAACCCAAATCTTCTCTTTTTTGTCTTAGTTCTATAAACCTAGGCATTATTGCTCTAAGTGCTTTAGCAATTTCTAAATCTTTAAAAGTGCTACCACCTTCTCCAAGTATGTCAGCTTGCGCACCAATTAATGTTTTAAACATATCAGATTCGCTATTGTACTTGTTTATAGCTCTATCGTTTAAACTTTTGTTGTAAGCTGCTTTGCTTGTTCTAAAATTAGAGAATGGTTCTTTGGCTGCTGCTCCTGCTGTTTGAAATATGTTTCCACCTGGTGATCTTGATATTAAATCTAAACCAAAGTCTATTTTAAAATCTCTTAATGAATTGTCAGGTGCCATGGGTGGTAATTTTAAAGATCTTCTTTTAACTTCTGCATCAATTTGATCCATGTTAGCATTTCTTAAATCAAATGGTTGTACACTTTGATCTGATGCATTACCTGTACCTTTGTAACCTTGTCTAGGAGCAAGGCCTGAAGTAATACCTTCACCAGCACTACCGCCTTTTCTAAACATAGGTCTTTTCATTATTCTGTTCATGTCTATGATCCGTATACTGTTTGATCACCAGCTCTTTGTGATGCTCTATTACCACCACCAAATATACCACTTAATACACTTGCTGTTCCAAGAGCCGTTTGTAATGGTGTAGGGTTAGGTGTTACTGTTGACTGATTACCGAATGGTGCATTACCTGAGAATAGACTTGCAACTCCAGAACCATATGTACCTAATCTTTCATAAGGTTCAAATGCTTCTAATCTATTTGCTTCTCTTGTTGCATCAAGTCCTGCTTGTGTCTGTGCCTGTTGTAGTCCGCCCAATCGACCCAACTGGTTAATATCTGCTGTTTGGAAATCTTGTACGTTTGCACCTAATTGTCCTTGTTGATTAAATGCTGTCTGTGCATTTAAATTAGATTGATTAAATCCTTGTTGATTTAATTTTGCAAGTATAAATGCTCTGTTGGCATCTTGATCAGACATATAATTTGCTCTTTGTACACCCTCACGTCCACCACCTAAATTACCAGACATCGCTGCATTTTGTCCAATACCTGTTAAACCTGCTTGAGTTTGTTTGTCAAATTCTGACATGGTTGCATTGATTACATCTTGTTGATAAGGAGATTCAAATCCTTCGTAAGCTTGTGGTCCTGAATATTGTGCTTGTTGTGTAAGATAAGGTTGATAAGCTCCAACACCTGATCCTGCTAAATTATAAGCTTGTGTTTGTAAAGGATCTTGACCAGCAACTTGCGGTGCAAGTCTAGCTGTATCTAATGGTATAGATGTAAGACCTGCTAATTGTTTTCCGTAATCAACACCAAGGTCTGTTACGTATTGTTGCGGTAAATTTTGTACTTGTTCTATTGCCATTATATAACCTCACTTAATCGTTCTGATGTAGCAAACATATCTCTAGCACCAGCCATTCCTTGTGACTCTTCTGATACTTGCCCACCTTGTTCTAAATGTTTCATCATGTTCTCCATAACTTGTGCACCTTGATCTATATCTCCATCACCTGCGTTTCTAACAGCATCTGCAGTAAATACAAACTCATTTACACTTAATCTTGCAGGCACATCGTCTGCTTTTTCTGCTTTTCCAATAGGTACAAACCCACCTTCAGCTCTATAATCTTTTTCCATACCACCAAGGTCCATGATTCCACCTTCGGCTCTATTAATTCTACCACCCATAGCTCTAGCAGTTTCAAATCCTTCTGGCATTTGTTTTATAAATTTTGGATCTATGTCAAATCCTTCTGGCATTTGTTTTATAAACTTTGGATCTATGTTTGGAACTGTCATATCAAAAGAATTTTTTTCAGTCATCATTGGTTTACCTTGATTCATTGCTTGATTGTTTGGCATACCAAATGCTTGTAATTTTGCTTGAAGAAAAGCTCTGTCTTCATCTGTTAAATTTGGGTCTTGCATTTTTTGCATTATTTTAGTTATTGCTTCTTCTATTACTTGTGCGTTATTCATTTGCGGAGCACCCATGTCAGCACCACCACCATTATCAAATCCTATTCTTCCACCGTTGGCTGCGTTTTGATATACTTCAAGCATTTTTGTTGGGTCATATTTTCTAGATGCTACTGTTGGTAAAAAATTTAAATTTGCTGCTAGTCCTTGTTTTTGATCTAATATGTTTGCAGATTTTTTAAGATCTGCTAATTGTATTGCTGTGTTGTCATTTGGTAAACCTGGTGTGTTAGACTCTGTATTCTTAGTAAACAAACCTGCTGTAAGACCACCAACTATTGGTACAATGTTTTGAGTTAATGCTGATCCAATATTTCCAAGTATAGATTTACCTTCAGTTTGACCAGTTACTTTTTCTGGATTCTCTTTGTCTCCATAAATATCTTGCATACCACGTGGTTTATTTAATACTTCAAAAATAGTTCCTATTCCTTCATTAATTTTTCCACCACCCGTTCCCGGAACTCCTGGAACTTTAAAAGTATCTAAACCATATAAAGCTGCAGCTGCAGCTATTTCAGGATTTTTTTTTATTGGATCCATAATATTTTCCTGGAACCATGATCCAATACCGTATTTTTTTCTACCATCAGCACCCATGATACCACCATACGCTGCCATCTGTCTGTCAGGTAAAACTGGTCCTGTAGGTTTAGGTTGAAAAGGATTAACTGGTTTTGTAGGATCGTTTGGTAATGGAGTACCACCAGACATTTGTCCTTCAGCCATTGCTTGATCTAAAAATTGTTCAAAAGACATAGGATCTAATCCTTGTTCTATCATGTCGTCAAGATACTTAGAGTATTCTTCTTCTAATTGAACCATCATCATCTCCTGCATTTGTTGTGGAGATTTAGGACCCTCGTCACCACTATATTTTATAGATGGTGCGTTAGTTTCTAGCTCTTCTGAAATTTGTATATCTTCTATTCCCATGGTTTGTCTACTTTACTTGGTTTTTGACCATAAATCAAGAGCCGGCATGATAACATTTACATCTTGTGCCATCTCTTCTGCTTTGTAACCCCTAGCTTCCCAGTCTTTTTTTTCTTTAAAAACCTGACCTGTTTTTTTGTGTCTATAAGTTTCTTCTACTTTTGCGTTATATACTTTCATTATGTTGTTACCTCTTTTTTAATGTTTAAATAGCTAATAGCTACATCAAACGAGTCTGTTGTGCTTGCTTGTATTGTAAAATTTTTTCCGCCTTCTACTATTAATGGTTGAGTTAATAACTCTGTTGTAACATTTGCTGTTAATGCTGCTGATTTAATAGCTGTAATACTGTTGTTTGTTATAGTTACCGTAGGTGTGCCAGCTGCTGTAACAAGTATTGATTTAATAACAATAGTTTCATTGACTGCAGGAATACTAGTACCTAAAGGTGTAAGCGCACCACCGCTTGTGTTATTATCTATACCTACAAATTTATATTGGTTTACTACTGCCATTAATCTAAAAAGAAACTTCTAGCTTCTATTTCCTGTTTTAATTCTTCTTGAAACGTTGTGTTAAGTTTTTCAAGAACTGCATCTAAATCTCTAACTAAAGATTGTGCTATGTCTTCCTCATACTCTGAACTTGCTCTGGTTAATGATTGTACTATCTTAGCCATTATAAACTTGCAATGCCTCCTTTAGAAAAAAAACTTGCTGTGTCATCAGTAGCATAACCACCTCCACCACCTTCACCTCCACCACCATTACCACTTACCTGCGCTATATTATAAGGTTGTGTGTATGGTTTTTTAGGTGTTAGAGATTCTGGAAAATTATCTGATCCAAACGTTATAACATCATCAATTTTTACAGCACCTGCACCACTATCTAATAATGAATCTTCATAATTTCCATATTTTTTTCCTGAAGTCATTCTGTCTGTAATGTAATCAAGTCTCTTATTTGCGCTTCTTTGATTTCTAGCATCTTCATAAGCTTGTTGAGTTTTATAACCAGTTAATTTTTCTCTGTTTTTGTTTAAAAAATATATTGCGCCAGCACCGAGAGCTAAAGGCCCAAGCGTTGAAAGTATACCACTACTACCACCACCACTACCGATTATGCTTTGTAGAGTTTTGTTAATCCCTGCTCGTTTAATCATGTTCATAGGATTTAAATTCATACCCCCTAAACTAATTGCGTACTTAGGGTTTCCTTGTTGTTCATCTATGCCTAATTTTTTGTAAGCAAAATCTAAACCTGCTTGAGTTATTTTACCACCTCCATATGATAGAGCTATTGATTTTATTATTTCTGCTGACATTATCTTCTTCCTCCAGTTTGTATATCTAACCTAAAAGTACCCAATTTCCAACTAGTATCCACTGCTGTGTTAGATATTGTAAGAGCTATGGCTCTACCTCTAGCACGTGTGTCTACTTTATCTGTTGTAGATGATACAGTAAAAGGTCCAAGTGATGAACTAGCTGCAGCATCATTTGGATAATTTCTTAAATCTAATTGTATAATAGCGTTTCCTTGTTGAGCTATAAAATCTGGTATAATTCTACTAACTCTCATAATGTTTTCACCATCACCTCTAAGATCACCCAAGTTAGTAGCAGCTCCTCTAACAACTTTTTGTGTAATATCATAATCACCAGAAGTAATATCAGCTGGAATAGCTGTAGTGACACCAAGTCTTACTTGATTAACTCCTGTTTCATGTTCATAATAATATGAAATTCCATCTGTATTACCTTCAACATCAAAAGATGTATCCGTACCTGCATCATATTGTGTTGCATGTGGTAAACCAAATACAGCAGAATCCTGCCAGGTTGTTCTAGTAAATAAAGAACTGTCATTAGTAAACCATATGGGACGTTTAGCTGTTGAATCTAAATAACTATATGTAACAGATCTAGTGGTAACATTTGAATCTGCTGTAGGATAAAACCAAGTAATTTCTCCAAACAAATTATTAATACCACAATAAATAAATTGATTAGATGTTGTGTTAAGATCATCATAAACATAATCTTCGACTAAACAATCCATAGATTCTAACTTACCGGTGTATCTAAAAAAGCCGTTATCAGACATCCAGTAAGCAGCACCATCAACTTCAACGGCTGCATTTTTACCAATTAACCCGCAGTTAGTTCCAACTTGTTCATAAGCAAATGTAAAAGGAGTTCCAACAAACCTCATAGTAAATAAAGATGTATCACTCCAAATGTAAATTGCATTTCTACCTAACTTACTACCCATGATCCGTGATCCAGCGGCCAGTCTTTGTGTACCCGCACTATTTTCTGCTGTGGGTGTGTAGTCTTCTATGTTTTCTTGAGATGAGAATCTAATAAACATATCGTCCTGTGTAGTTTTATCTCCAATAGTTGTTTCAGTTCCAAAAAATACTAAGTGTCTATCAGGAGTAGACACTAACATATCACGTGACGCTGTAGGCGCACCAGATATAATTGTAGCTCTTGTTGCTGTTGCGTTAGTTGCGTCTGCATCCCATTTAAAACACTCACCATTAAAAATTAAAGCAATCAATGTACTACCTAAATTGTCCAAGGCCCATAGACCAGGTTCGGCGACAGTATCTGTGTCAGCTGATGATTGACCCCAACCAGAAAAATCACTATAGTTTGTAACCGTAGCTCCTGTGCTGTGAGAAGCATTTGCTGTTCCTCTAACATTTCTAGTTATTCCGGTTAAAGTATTTGTTGCTGTATTCACTCCTGTGTAAGAAATTTCTTCTGTGCCTACTTGTATAAAATTAGTTCCGGTTGTTGGAAAATTTAATACAGACGTTAAAACAATACTAGTTCCAGTTCCTCCGGTTCCTGCTGAGTCAGCAGATAGTGATCCATTTAATGTAGTTGTTTGAGGAGCTGTCGATGTTCCACCAAATTGTGATATACCCCATCCAAAAACACCAACTTGTTCTGCGGGACCTACGTGATAATATTGAAAAAAAGTAATACCTCCAGAGGTAGTAGCACCGGACCCTGTTTCATTAGAAGACATTGTAATAGTCAAGGTTGTTGCATTTGGTACACTGGTTACCATAAATTTTTTATCAGCAAAATCTGCTGCACCAAAATTAGAATTTGTAATAGCACTAAAAGTACTTACATCACCAAATAAAATTATGTCGCCTGTTTCAAAATTATGTGCACCACTAAATGTAAGTGTTACAGTCGGTGATCCGTTGGTCGTGCTAAATGCACTAGTGATAGCTGTACCTGATGGATTAACTAAAGGATGTATATCGTAGTAAACATCTCCTGAGTAAGCATATAAAATTCTATTAGTACCAATAATAGCATATTTAATACCTTGTTTATTAACCATGTGGTGTAAACCTCTAGCAGCACCGGTTAGTTTACTGTTGCCCAATTGATTCCAACCCCCTATTTTTTCAGGTGTGCCGTATCTAAAACGTACATTTGTACCACCTGTCCATTGAGACTCGGCTCCAGTAGATGTAACTTGTTTATTAAATCCCGGTAAAAACCCTAATTTTTGTAGCATATAAAAACCTGTTGAAATTGGTAATAAACTTTATATATTAGTTTTATAGATAATGAAAGAAACAAAATGAAGAAAATATTAGGTATAAACACTTCCCATAATTGTTCTTTTGCTTATTTTGAAGATGGTATTTTAAAAGAATATTATGAAGAAGACCGGTTTAATAAAATTAAAAATTTTACACCTCCAATAGATCGTTTTAATACAGACCCATATCAGTATGAAGTTTTAAAAAAATTTAAAGATATTATATTTGATGGAGTTGTGCTTGCTTCATACGATAGAGAAGAAATATTACTAGAAAAAAATATTATAGATAATATTTTTAAACAAGTTAAGTTTAAAAAATTTTTATTTTTAAATCATGTACACCACATACTGCATGCTAGCTGTGGTTATTATTTTAGTAAATTTAAAGAAGCTACAGCTGTGGTAACAGACGGGGGAGGAGAAAGATATTTTTCTAATTTTCAAACAATGGAATCTATATTTAGTATTAATAAAAATAAAATTAAATGTCATTACAAACACGCTTCAAATGTACGTCTAGATCATTTTAATAACTTTGTAGATGCGGAAAAAACCGATAAAAAAGATGGGGTGGATATAAAAGTTTCTAATAAAAGTATAGGTGGATATAAATATATTACTTTCCGAGAAAAAGCAGGTTTCAAAGAAAATGAAGAAGGGCAAATGATGGGTATAGCCGCATATAAAGATAAGGATACAGACCTAGATAAAAATGTTTTAGAAATTGCACACAAAGCACAAGAAGAAACTTTACAGGAAAGAATAGAATTAATTGAAAAAGCATTAACCTACAGCGACTGTAAAAATATTATATTATCTGGAGGCTATCATTTAAACTGCAGTAATAATTTTAAACTTGTAAAACACTTTCCAAAATTAAATTTTTTTATAGACCCCATACCCTATGATGGAGGAATTGCTGTGGGAGCTGCTGTATATTATGAAAATTATTTATAAAAAAGAAGAAGCTGTTGATTTACTATTACAACAAAAATTAGTTGTTATATTTCAAAATCATTCTGAATGGGGAGCGCGTGCTTTAGGTAATCGTTCTATGTTATTTGATCCAAGAAATAAAAATGCAAAAGAAATAGTTAATAAATTAAAAGGAAGACAATGGTGGAGGCCTACAGCAGCTACTATACTTTATGAATATAGAAATGATTATTTAGACATGCATGGTTTAGATGAATCTCCAAACATGTCATTTGCAATTGATGCTAAACAGAAAGCAATTGATGAAGTGCCAGCATGTGTGCATGCCGATAATACATGTAGATTTCAAACTTTAAAAAAAGAACAGAATCCACATTATTATGATCTTATAAAATTATTTTATGATAAAACAAAAGTTCCTATATTACTTAATACGTCTTTTAATTTAAAAGGATATCCAATAGTTGAAACTTTTGATGATGCTTTATTAACTTTACAAAACATAAATATAAACTATATATATAAAACATAAAGAAAGATTATGGATCATTTAGAAACCATTGTTGAAATAAAAAATATAATTTCTCCTGAATTTATAAATAAAATTATACCTTTAACTAATCATAAAGCTAAAGAAAATTTAAAAGTTAGGAGTGGTTTACATAAAGATATAAGGAATGTAAAAGGCTATCAATTAAATTTTGATACACCCACAAATTTATTTTATTGGAATTATATAAAACAAGAAATAGAAAGAATATATATTTTTTACAAAGCAAAATTTCCTAAAATGATGAGTTCTAAAATTAATCAAATTGATTTATTAAAATATTCACCTGGACAAAAGTATGAGGTACACACAGATCATTATAATACTTCACCTAGACATTTAAGTATTATTATTAATTTAAATGATGACTACGAGGGCGGTGATTTAATTTTCACAGATCAAAGCGAAAAAGAAAATAAAAGATTAAAACTTGGTAAAGGTTCAGTTGTATTTTTTCCAAGTAATTTTATGTACCCCCATGGTATTCAACCAATTACGAAAGGGACCAGGTATAGTATAGTTTCATGGTTACAATAAATGAATTTAGCTTTTAATTTTAAAGATAAAATATTTTGGATTCATAATTTTTTACCAAAAAATTTATATAAAGAAATGTATATTGAATTTATAAAATGTAGAAATAAATTAGAATTTGTAAAATCAAGTGTTTCTTGGAGAACTTTTAAAGAAGAATCAGAAGACATGTCACAAAGTTTTTCTCAAGATGTAGGAAATGATTTTCTTTCTTTACATTTTTTTAAAAAATACCATGTTCTTTTACGCCATCAACGATTTGTAAATATTGTTAATTTAAAAATTAATAGCCATTTACGAAAATATTGTTATGGAGAACATTTAAGATGGCATGCAGATGTTGATGAAACAGTAAATAGAAAATACGCTGCTACTTATTATTTTAATAAAACTTGGGATTCTTCCTGGGGAGGAGAATTAATGTTTAGAAGTAATGAAGGATCGGGTTTTATTCCAGTAGTAGGAAATTCATTGGCTATTGTAAAAACTGGAACAGAACATAAAGTTAACCCTAATTTAAAAAAAACTCATCCAAGATTAAGCATTCAAACTTGGATATCTGAAAAACAGGGTACAGTATAGTTATATGGCTGCAGTAAATTATAAACTTATTAAAGGTTTCTTTTTCAAAGAAGAATTAGAAATACTTCAAAAATATTGTTATAACAAATTAGATTTAAATAAAGACTATCAATTAGATCGGCAGTCTTTTTCTCCAGCATGGTATAGCGATCCTTTAATGACAAGTTTTTTAGATACGAAATTACCTTTGGTAGAAGAACAATCTAATTTAAAATTATTTCAAACATATGCTTATTGGAGATATTATGTGTTTGGTGCAACTTTAAAAAAACATACAGATAGACCTGCGTGTGAAATATCTGTCACAGCATGTATTAAAAAATATGACAATTGGCCTATTACTATTGAAAAAACTTCTTTTGAATTAGAAGAAGGTGATGCAGTTTTATATGCCGGTTGTGATCAAGAGCATTGGCGTCAAGGAGTATATAAAGGTGAAGGTATGGCTCAAGTATTCTTTCACTATGTAAATAAAAATGGACCTTATACACATCATAAATATGATCAATTTAATAGACAAAAATAATAAATTAAATGAAACTAGAAATAGTTTAAATGTTAGTTATACTAGACATGTTAATATTATATTTGGTAACTATGCTTATCCAGAAGTTATAAATAATTTTTTAATTAATATTAAAAATAATTTAAGCGATAAAATGGAAAATTATACTAATGTAAAAGGAGGAATGACCGACTGGAATTATTTTATAGATAAACCTAATTTTATTAATTTTATAAGTTATTTAATAAATACACATCAAACAACACATCCTGATATATTTCAACATTTCTTACAAAAACAAACTATTGAATCAGCTTGGGGTAATGAAATAAAAAAAGGTGATAGTTTAAATTACCACACACATCGATGTTTACATGGCATACTATATTTAACAAAAGGATGTGATTTAATGTTACCTGAATTAAATTTAAAAATAACCCCTGAACCAGGAGATTATTATATATTTCCACCTGAAATACTTCATGGTTTTGATTTATATAATGGGGAAAAAAATAGATATAGTTTAATATTTAATATAAAAGAAAAAAATCATTTTGAATACTCAAAAAAAATAGAAGGACTCAATGGAAAAAACAGTTAATATAAACAATCATATAGGTATGTATGATAATTACATTACAAAAGAAGAATGTAATAATGCAATTAAATTATATGAAGATCAAAATAGATTTAATAATACAGTAAATAGAATAGGTACAGAACAGTCATCTATTTTACAAAAACAGGATCAACAATTTTTTGCAACACCCCATAATTTAAATGTATGGTGGGAAGAATTAAAGTCTATGATGTTAAATTTTGATTTAGCTTGGAACCATTACGCAAAAAATACTGGAGCAAACGATGCTTATGGAGTGCCATTTCATTTTACATCTTTAAAAATTCAAAAAACGTTACCAACAGAAGGCTACCATGCTTGGCATGTTGAACATGGTAAAGGATTTGCTAATGAACCTAGGGCTTTTGTTTTTTCTATATATTTAAATGATGTAGAAGATGGTGGTGAAACGGAATTTTTACATTTTTCAAAAAGAGTAAAACCTAAAACAGGAAGAATAGTTATTTGGCCTGCAGCTTTTCCATATGTACATAGAGGTAATCCACCATTGTCTGGTGAAAAATATATTTTAACTTCTTGGATGATGTTAAGATAATATTAAAAGTAATTTATATTTATATTAAATCTGCATTTTTCATCAGTACAATTTGTGCTTTGATGGGAATTACTTGGATCAAATAATAGTATTTGATTTTCGATAGAGGGTATAAATTTGTCACCTATGTAAGTTCCTCCGTCACAAGTATTTAAATAATAAATAGCCCCTTTATGTTTAAAATTAAAATCACAATGTTTATCATATTTTATTAATTTTTCACTTTTTGGAAAACAGTTAACTTTAGCTCTTATTAAAGATAAAATGTCTAGTTTATTTATGATGGGTTTAATTAAATTAAAATAATTACCTACCGGTAAATTTTCATTATAAAATGCATGGTAAAAATAAAAATTTTTATTGTCATGTTCATGACCAACTTGATTTGAAAAAAAATAGGGAAAACTATTTCCCATAACAACATTTTTTATTAAATTAAATTCTTCGTTTTTTAAAAAATTTTTTATAATTTTCAACTTAAAATAATTATGAAGAATAAGAAGTAGGTCTTGCACCTAATCTAGTAATTTTTTCAGCGTCAGTTTCACTTTCAACATTGTCATTATCCCAATTAGCTTGTAACTGAGTTAAATGTGCTGAATCCCATTTAGATGAAAATTGACTGATGTCCCCAATATTAGCATCAGAGTATGATGAATGAGGTGTTGAATCTCTATATTCTACTTGATCGTTAACGTTTGATGTGCCGTATTGGATAGCCCAAATATTAGAAAACTTAGAATCAGACCAAAAAGAATCATCAGATATAATATATGAAACACCTTCATTAGCGCCTTCTGCATGATTTTTAATTACTATTTTATCGTCAAATACTATTGTCCAGTTTCCGTTAGTTGCCATTTTTTCTCCTAAGTTTTAATTACGTAAATAATTGTTAAATAAGGTTGTAGAACCGAAGTTGCATCCCCACTAAAGTTTGCACTCATGTTGTGAGAGTGACCTTGACCAGAACCAGTATTACCCGTACTACCTCCTGTTGTCATAGTTATTGGGTTACCTTGTGCCGGAATTGTACTTCCTGGTGCTAAAGAAGGGTGACTATGAGAAGCAAGTTGTGCTGTCGCTAGAGTTGCATTTGCTGTTGAACCTGCAACGTTTCCAGTTGATGATACAGTATTTGCTCCACCTGTTGAAGCTAAAGCTTTTCCTGGAGATTTTCCAACAGCTGCTTTATCAGATAAATTAGGTACGTTAAAAGTTGATGAACCATCACCACCACCATAGGTAGAAGCTATAACTGCAAATAATGCTGAGTAAGTTGATCTTGAAACTGCTGCACCATCACATTCTAAAAATCCTGTTGGTACTGACGAAGAAGACCATGGAACAATAGTTGCCGTAGGAATTCCTTCTATACCTGTAAGGTCTGATCCATTAAAATTATATTTAGTTGCTTCGTAATTTGCCATAATATTATTTCTCCGTATATGTCCAACCTACATCTGCACCAGAAAAAACTAATCCAAATGCTGCACCTTCGGTATTAATTACCAAATCTGCTGCTGCGTTGGCTATTTTAGAACTATTTCTTCCAACAGTCAATGCGTTAGAATCAAAAGTGTATTTTGAATCTACAAAATTTACTTGAGCGCCTACAGCAGGTGACGCGGGAAGAGTTATTGTAACTGCCCCTCCACTTGTATCTACAAAAATTCTATCTTGATCTAATGCTGTATATGACCCTGTTTTAGTAAGCCAATCTGAAGGAGCGTAATTAGAAGTACCAAAAGGAACTTCGTAAACGCCCGTATTAGTTGCTACACCATCTAACCAAATAATTTTCCATCCTTTGTTATCTGTTGCCCAAGTAACTGTTGCACCTGAACCAGATACTGCTTTAAGTTGTAATGTTTCTGCATTAGTAGTGCTATTTTTAATAAAATAAAAATTTTCTGTAAGAAGAGGAAATGTTAAAATTCTTGATCCTGTAAGAGCACCTGTTAATTCTATAACTCTGTGTTGAGCAGTACCTGTTAAAGCACCGTCTGCTATTGATAAAGCTGTAGTTCCTGACCCTGCAACAGCTAAAGATAAATATCCACCTGTAAGTTGTTCTACAAGACTTAAGTTTGCGTTAGTTTTTGTTCCCCAAGTACCAGCATTTTCGCCGGTTGCCATTAGTTCTAAACCAAGGTCTGTGAATGTTGATGCCATAATTTTGTACTCCTGATTGTTTTATTTATATTGTTTATTTAGTTCTAAGTCAAACATAATTATGCTTGTTTAATAGTATAACCAGTACTATTTTTTGGTGTTTTAGTTGAGTACCCTGTGCTATCTTTAGGTGTTAGTTTTCCGTAATATTTAAGAATTAATCCTGTAGCATTAAGACTAGATGTTGCTTGTAGTCCTGTTAATCCCATAACATCTGCAGGTGTAATAGAACCTATTGAAGATGTTGTACTTAATCCAGTCAATCCCACGGTCATTGCTGTAGGAGATATTGAACCTACTGCTGAAGTAACACTTAAACCTGTTGGAATTATAATAGGTGAAGATGTAATTTCTACCTGACCTACGTTAGATGTTGTACTTAATCCAGTAAGTCCCATAACATCTGCTGGAGATATACTTCCTACACTGGATGTTGTACTTAATCCAGTAAGTCCCATAACATCTGCTGGAGATATACTTCCTACACTGGATGTTGTACTAAGACCTGTTGGAATAACTACGCAGTCTACAACTATATTTAAAGAACCAAGACTAGAAACAGAATTTACTCCTGTTGGAGATATTACAGATGTTAAATCTAAAATAGGTGCACCAACACTAGAAGTTGAACTTAATCCAGCAGGTTGAACTATTTGGCTAAAAGAATCACCCCAAGGTTCTTCACTCCAACCATTTCTACCCCAACCAACTAAAGTTCCAGCATTATCAAAAGTTCCAAGTTCTGTTTGTCCTTGTTGACCTGTTGGAATTACAATTGATTCTAAATTTAAAGTAGGCGTACCTAAACTAGATGTAGAAGATAATCCTGTTAATTCTGCAGTGATAACTTGAGAAGCTGCAACACTTCCAACACTAGAAGTTACACTTAATCCTGTTGGTGCAACAGAATATTCTACACCCCAACCAGAATTACCATACTGTTGTCTGCCCCAACCTTGTTCAGGAAATGCGTCTACAGAACCTACTGTACTTGTAGTACTAAGACCTGTTAAAGAAATTGTAAGAGTATTAGATTCCCAGGAATTTTCATTCCATGCTACTGAAGGATCATCGCCACCCCAGATAGATGCCATAAGGATTACCTCCCTATGCTATACGAAGGATTGCGTTTGATGCGTCTGCTGCTGGAAATTGAATTGTAAAAGTTCCACTTGATACAGTTTTATCTCCACCAAATGCAATTGCACAAACTGAAGGATCACCAGTTGCTGTTTCATTATAAATTAAACAACCGTTAGCTGTAAAAGAAGCTGATGTAAAAGATACATCTGCAAAATCACAACATGCAGTATCACTATCTAGAGCAGGTGTTGTGTTTGTAAGTGCTATTCCTTTAGTAGAGTAACCATTACCATTAGCTACTTCGTTTGAAGCTGTATAAGCTGTTGTTGATTTATTTAATGTCGCCGAACTTGTGTACAATGCTAATTTAAATTCATTTCCACCATTTGTAAAATTGTGAATTGCTCTTAAAACTTCTGTTTTGAAAGTGTTACATACTGCTGATGTTATTGCCATAATTTTTTTCTCCTAATTATTGAGGCGCTGACTCGATTGGTATTCTTACTGTTCCATCCGTGTAATCGTCTCGTCTTCTTCTTCCAAGTTGCATCGCTGCAAACTTTTGTAGTTCAGTTTTATATCTATTTTCATACAGTGTCAACATATCTGTTGGACCTTTTAAAAACATAAATGCCTCCACTAAACATGCATATAATAGACCTTGTGGAAAATAGTTACTTAGATATGTATTAGAGTTACCATCACCACCAGACCCTAATCCTACAGGTTGAGCGTTATAATGAATAATATATTTGTAATTAGCATCAGGTGTTGGAGCTACATATATGGCACCAGAAGTAGCTGTGCTAACTCCTGTTGTTGCACCACCAAACATAGCATAGTATTTAGGTAATCCTGTTACATCTTGTGCCGCTGCTCCTCCTGCAGTTCCTGTTAAGTTACCAACATACTCTGACATAAAAGTTTGATCACGTTTCTCTAACCATACTCCTTGACCATTTGTGTTTGCTGTTGATTCATATACTTCTATACCCCTAACAAACAAAGCTTTAATAGGCATTGTAATTGAATTAAAATCAGTTGCAAATTGTGCTTCTGCTTGGACTCTATCTGAATCCATAGGAAGATCTAGATTAATTCTATTTTGTGCAGCCATAATGAAACCATCTACAATAGTTTCTGTAAATACATTAGCGTCTACTTCACTATAATCTCTTATAGCTGTAACTAATGTTGAATATGTATAACTTGATAATCCTGCCATAACTAAGCTCTATCATTTAACGGTCCAATTGTACATTGAAAACCGCCCCCTGTTTCTGTGCTTGTAGCATTTGATATTAAAGAAAAAGTTAAATTATTAAATACTACAGCCGTTTGTCCAACTGGACCCACTACTATTGTAGTAGGAACTGCTGTTGCAAGATAACATCCAAAAACATTAGCTCCTATAGGATG
>Ga0209337_1001647_pt1 | contig 16798 bp, 22 predicted proteins | sample LinPmetageLP53_FD_184044 | JGI IMG/M metagenome (GOLD analysis project Ga0209337, IMG submission 184044) | Marine viral communities from the Pacific Ocean - LP-53 (SPAdes) (version 2) | ecosystem: Environmental > Aquatic > Marine > Oceanic | place: Pacific Ocean | collected 2010-02-08
TCACTCCGTACAACGAACACTTCGATATGGTATTTACCTCACCACCATACTTTAGCGTAGAGCGTTATAGTTACGATGATACTCAAAGTTGGGTTAGATACAAAGATATAAACGATTGGAACAAAGATTTCTTACAAACGACCTTGGGTAATATTTGGGGAAGTATTAAGAGTGGTGGATACTTATTAGTGAATATATCAGACGTCTATACAAATTCAAAATGGTCAACCGATAGAGGTTGGTTAGAAATCTGTAATCCTATGAATGATTACTTATCCAAGTTAGGGGAGTATCAAGGATGTATTGGAATGGAATTAGCCAAACGACCTAATAGTGGTGGAGCTGGAACAGCAAAAAGCTACGAAGGTTCAGTATGGACAGAAAAATCATTAGAAAATAAACAAGATAAGAAATTTTGTGAACCAATATGGGTATGGAAAAAGAAGTGACAGAATTTACAGTAAATATGACAGATGGGGAACATATGTACCCACACTCAAATGGTGAAATCTGGCAAAAATATAAAATTGTAAATGGAAATCCTCATGGTAAGTGGCAATATTTTCACCCAAATGGTAAAATTAGTATTGATGAAAAGTATGACAACGGATTAAAAGTAGGTCAATGGTCATCTTTCCACGAAAATGGTCAGAGGTGGTCTGAAGAAAATTATTTAAAAGGTAAACGACATGGTATTTTTAAAAAATGGAGATACGATGACGTTTTGGAATACGAAGGTCGATATAAAAATGACAAGAAAAGTGGTTTATGGGTTCATTATTATGATACTGGAACACAAGAACATCTTCGAACCTATAAGGATGGTAATATAAATGGAACTGAATATGGTTTTAATAAGATTGATGGGAAACTATGTTCTAAGATTGATTATAAAGATGGTAAACTGCATGGAAAGCATTTTGAATACACTTCAACCAAAAGAGTTACTCTGATTGGTAATTGGAAGAATGATAAGAAAGATGGGATTTGGAAAGGGTTTCACGAGTCTAATGGTTCAAAGTGGTATAGTTGTACATATAAAAATGGAATTCCGGTAGGTGATTGTTTTTATTGGCAATCAGATGGTATGATAAAAATCAGATGTTCTTACAACGATATCGGTAAATATGAAGGAAGTTGGACCGAATGGTATATGTCAGGAGAAAAAAGAAGTACTGGTTCATATAAAAATGGAATAATGGATGGTAAGTGGACTTATTACTATGAACGTGGTAAGGTGGAATATACATTTACTAAAGTAGATGGTGAAGTTGTAGGGGGACGGGTTTATCATCCTAGCGGAAAACTTAGATTAACAAATAAGGTAAATACATGATAAGTTTTATAGTTCCGTTTGTGACGGTAGAAAAAGATAAATTTACAAATTTAAAAACTCAAGTGGATGTACCATGGCCATCGTATAATGAATTTCATATTTCAAACTCAACAGATATAGTATATTCTACTGTAAAAACAATTAAGAATATTAATAGTTTAAAATGTGAAAAAGAAATATTGATAATAGATAATAGTCATACATTTCCTAAGTTAGAGTTACCCAATGTTAGAGTAATAAAGGGATGGCAGGCACTTACACGAGAAGAACTTATAGATATTCCTGAGTTTTGGGAACACCGAGATATACAGACAAGTTTAGATAACTTTGAATGTTTAGAAATGTGGGTATCTTTGGCATTTCACTTGGGAACACGTCATGCAAAAGGTGAGTATATTGTTCTACAGCACAATGATGTTTTTTATCATAGAGATTGTATGGATGAAATGATTCAACAGATGAAAGAAGAAGAGCTCGAGTACATTTCAGTTGATAATAAAAAAATATGGATTCAATCTTATATTTTACATAAAGATAAACTCGATCCTTATCTAAAAGAACATAAATCACAAGAAATAGAATTTCTACCAGAACATGGTGGATGTGTAAAGACACAAAAAATAGGATTTGCAGATGCGTATTTTTTCCTATGTAAGAGAAAGTTCTTTGATACTTATAATGTAGATTGGGTATACCAAAATACAAATCATGGGGCAACTATGTATTGTCTTGAGAACAATTTAAAGTATCTCCACTTAGGTCCGTATCACGATAATCCAAATTGGGAAACTGAAAATGAACTCCGTGTATATGATTATAAAGACGAACCATTCTTAACCCACTTAAAAGGTGGATTTTCGGAAAATAAAATGTCATCTGAGGATTACAAAGATGAATTTAATTATTATTTAGAGGAATTAGATAATGCAAACTGAACATACCCTATGGGTAGAAAAGTATCGGCCTTCAACACTCGACACTTATATTGGTAATGACCAATTAAAGAGTAAAGTCGCTGTGTATTTGGAGAGTGGAGACTTACCACATCTTTTACTGTTTGGAAAGGCTGGTACAGGTAAGACCACTCTCGCAAAACTACTCGTTAATAATATAGATTGTGATTATCTGTATATTAACGCGTCAGATGAGAACAATGTAGACACCGTGAGAACAAAGGTTAAGAGTTTTGCCTCCACGATGGGATTCAAGGATTCTAAGATTATAATCCTAGACGAGTGTGATTACATCACACCAAATGCTCAAGCCGCACTTCGTAATCTAATGGAGACATTCTCAAAACATTGTAGGTTTATCTTGACTTGTAATTTTGTTGAAAGAATTATTGACCCGATACAATCTCGATGTCAGGCATTTCAAGTCATTCCACCAAGTAAGAAAGATGTGGCCGTTCATTTGAGTAATATTTTAAAACAAGAAGAAATTGAATCAGAATTATCTGATATTGGATTGTTAGTGAATAGTGGTTATCCTGATATAAGACGAGTAATTAATGGGGCACAGCGACAATCCGTTGGTGGTAAGTTGGTTATTGATAAACAGAGTATTATAGAGAATGATTACAAGTTGAAGTTATTAAAGATTTTAGAAACCCAAGATAGAAAAAATGCATTCAATAATATTCGTCAGTTAGTAGCAGACGCAAAAATTACTGATTTTGCAGATTTATTTCGACTTCTATATGATGAAGTTGATACTTATGGTAAAGGACATATTGCCTCTTGTATCTTGATTATAGCAAAATATGAATTAAGTGATGCCCAAGTAGTTGATAAAGAAATCAATGCTATGGCAATGTTAATAGAGATATTACAAACAATAAAATAAAGGAGTCGTAATGTATTACGAAGCACAGGTTGTATTTACTGAGGAAATCGATACTAAAAATGGAGTTAAGGAAAAGAAAGTCCGACGCAACTATTTAGTAGAGTGTGATTCAGTATCAGTAGCAGAAGCAAGAGTAACTGAATTTCTAAAAGATTCAGCATTTTTCTTCGAAGTAAAAGTGGCTAAGGAATCTAAAATAGTAGACGTAGTGGAGGCACCGTGAACGGAAAATATTGGGGTGAGGTAAAACCAAAGACACCTAAAAGTGCACAGAATAATAATACTGATAAACACATTTCGGTTCAAGAGAATAAAATCTATTACTATGCAGGTGTAAATAGAGATAGTGCGGTAGAACTCAACAAGAAGATTGCAGAATTAGAATCAAAGAGTCTATCTTTATCAAATAGTTTAGATATTGATCCTCCTTCTGTAAAGATAATGATAAATTCAGGTGGTGGTTCTATTGTGGCAGGTATATCATCTATGGATACCATAATAAGAAGTAAAGTTCCAATTCATACTTATGTGGATGGATTTGCAGCAAGTGCAGCAACATTTTTGTCGGTAGTTGGTGATTATAGATTTATGAGTAGAAATTCATATATGTTAATCCACCAATTATCAAGTAATTTTTGGGGAACATATGCTAACTTCGAAGATGAAAAACAAAATCTTGACTTGATGATGAAAACCATTAAAGGTGTGTATAAAAAATATACTAAAGTTCCAATGAAAGAACTTGATACTATATTAAAACACGACTTACTATGGGATTCTCAGAAATGTTTAGATATGGGAATGATTGACGAGATAATATGATGAAGGTATTGGTTGTAGGGGATAGCTGTAAGGATATATTTGTGTATGGTGACATCACACGAATAAGTCCTGAGGCTCCCATTCCAGTATTTGTTCCCACACATACAGAAAAAAATGATGGAATGGCTCGTAATGTTTCTCATAATATAGAATCATTAGAAATGGACATACACACCATCACTAATCAAAATGGAATAGTTAAGAAACGATATGTAGATAATCGTAGTGGTCAGATGGTATTGAGGGTGGACGAACATGATTATTGTGAACGGATACCTACCAAAACATTACAAGGTATAAGTAATAACAAGTTTAAGTATTATGGTATTGCCGGTGATGTACAACATATTGATGCAATTATCATATCAGATTATTGTAAGGGATTTTTAGAAGAAAGTGATATAGAACATATTTGTAAGTATAATAAAAATGTATTCGTGGATACTAAAAAACAAATTGGTTCTTGGATACAAGGTGCAGACTTTATCAAGATAAATGAATTGGAGTATCAAAAAAACCATGAGTTATTATCTAATGATGGATTTGAAGAAAAACTAATAGTTACATTGGGTAGTAGGGGATGTAGATATAAAGACACAGAATATTCTGTATCCGAAGTACCTATTAGAGATGTTAGTGGGGCAGGAGATACATTTCTTGCCGGATTAGTTCGTGGATATTTAGATACAAATAATATAGTAGAGGGAATACAATTTGCACAAAAATGTACCACTATTGTAGTACAGAAACACGGAGTCGCAACCGTAGAATTAAAGGAGTTACAAAATGGCTAAAAGAAAACTACCACCTCAAGGTAGAAATCCTCAACAGAATATAGATTTGTCAAAGGCAGATACTATAAAGTGTGATGATTGTAATAATTACCTTTTTATTACATCACACGTAATCAAAAGAATCTCAGCAATAATGTCACCAAGTGGACAAGAAGCACTTGTGCCAGTTCAAGTATATAGTTGTGGAAATTGTGGAAAAGTTCCAAAGATGTTTTTAGAGGGTGCTGGATTAGGTGTAGAGCAGCCACCTAAAGAAGATTCACTTTCAAGACCTGATTTGGTGTAATGATTGAGTGTTTGACACCTGATGTGGGATGGTTTGAAAGAACAATGCCACCAAAGGTTATCAAGTATAAAATACACGATGATGAATTGATTCAATCACTCATTACGATGATGGATGAGACTGGTGATGAAATGGGACATGGAACTAATTTATTTTGTAGTATGACAGAATATAGGTCACAATTAAAATCAAAATACAAAATTGTTTTTGAAAATGTGATTTCTTTAGTTAATGGTATACTTAAAGAAAATAAATTAAGTTGTGAAACTGCTGATATTTGGTGTGCAAAATATACAAGTGGAGATTTTACAAGACCACACCAACATTCACCATCACCGTGGTCTTTCTGTTTTTATTTGAATGAGTTCAAAGAATTTCCACCATTAGAAATTGATGGTCATGGTAAGGTTAAACCTGAAAAGGGACTTTTAGTTGTTTTTCCAGGATGGGTTCAACACGAAGTAAAACCTAAAGAATTTAATGGTTCGAGATATGTATGTGCTGGAAATGTTTATAGAACTATGTGGAAAAAAGATGGTAAATTTCCAATTGAACTAAGAGGCATAATTAAATGATTAAAACTGAAGTATTACCAAATGTAATAGGTCCATTAATATATTACACATCGGATAACTTTTTATTGATGGATATTATCAAAAGTGGAAATTACAAAAATAATGATACATTCATTGGGTTGATAGAACAGAAATTAATACATTTTTCGGCCGTATTACCTGATAATTATAGTGAGATGTATTACAAGTTTGATGATGATAATTATAATACAAAAATATATATTTATTATAAAAGTCTTGATACATCCCATCAACATCTTGAAGTCCTTACAAAATCTGGTGGATTTTTTACTATATCTGGTATGAAATTTTCACCAATGTCAGATAATTCACTATTTATACTTGACAAATCATATGAAACAAATTTTAGACCTGATATATCATTTAATATGGACATTGTGAATAGACCAAAAGAAGGTTATAAAAAAATAGTTATAGGAGAAGTAAAATGAATACTACAGCAAGACTTACATTGGCATCAAAAAATTTACATGAAAATTCATCTGATGTTAGTATGCCATTCGCAGTTGAGGGAGCGTTTAATACATTTGAATTAAAGAGGATGAAAGAGTTACTTAAAGTGACTAATGTTACAGAAGGTGTGGCATTAACATCAGGTGATGCTCAATTTGGTAATCGTGGTGAAGACTCAGCAAGACTTGCATATGAAACAGTTATTCCAATGACCAATGATTTTGATTGGTTTTATAATAAGTTAGATGAGATAGTTTTTCAAACTAATAAAAACACTTATAACTTGGATTTAATTGGAATGTTAGAACCTTCAATATTCCTTAGATACGAATCAGATGAAAAAGGTAAATATGATTTTCATATGGACTTGGGAAGTGATCAACCAGTATGTTTTAGAAAGTTATCTTGTACTATTTTAGTAAATGATGATTATGAGGGTGGAGATTTAGTATTTAGAGGTTTACCAGAAGATGATGGTCAAGGAAATAAGATTGTTCACTATCCAAAAACTCCAGGAACAATTATATTTTTTCCATCGTTTATGCATCACGCTGTAAGGCCAGTAACAAAGGGAACTCGATATTCAATAGTAACTTGGATTCATGGTCCAACTTTTCGTTAATTTCATAAGTTATTTATATTTATAATTATGAAAAACATATTTGATAAGGTAGTTTACAAGCACATTGTAGACAATGCCACCAAAGGAATTAACCAATATTTTCAAGGTAGTGTTCATTTAAAAAGAAATGAGGCACTATTATATTGCTGGGATATTCTACCAAACGATTACTCACCCTATGTAACTGAAATTAATACTAATACTGCAGTTGATGATGATTTAGTAGAATGGTTCGACTACACTCCTATTCTTAATATTTTAAAGAAATGGGAATACGAAACTATTATAGTTTTAGTTGATGGGAATGAAAGTGAAAAGATAGAAACTGGTAAGTGGTTTATAGAACTAAAAAAATTATGTGAGAGTATTGATAAGCAAGTTAAAATTCAGAGTTGTCATTATACTAAGACTTGGGACTTTAAATCTAATAAAAGAAAAGATTTTATATTAAGAATTGCATGGGACAAGGATTGTCTAATTGATAAATTTGCTGCTGATAAATTAGCATTTAAAAGATTTATGACGGATAACTCAATTGTTACTGCAGACTATGGTAAGGATATATTCGAATCAGACAAGTGGTTTGTTTTTAAGAAAAAAAATGTTGATAAAAAAGAAGGTGTGTCCATATGTAAAATCAAAACCAAAAAAGAATTCTTAGATAAACTCTCCAATTACGATTTTGTAGAAGAATTTATTGAAAGTGATCCGGAATACCAAACAGGATTTCAAGTCGAGATTAAACATTATAATTTGATGTTTAGAGGTGAGTTTTTCAATATGACTCCAAATATTTACACACAATTGTGGGTGTATCATGAAGTAGATGGTGAGAGATTTTTAAATAGAATGTCACATTCTAATTTATTTTTAGATGATAAAATTGATGAGAGTTATGAAGTTGTTAATCAAGAATTAATCCATCCGTTTCAATACAAATATATAAAAATAAATGGTGAATTTAACTTTCTTCAATCGGCCTCAATTTTAGTTTATAATAATAACCGAGGAGAATTCAGACCAATTCATATGTTAGAAGTGGGTGATGTTTTACTAAGGGATGATAAAGAGTTAAGGATAAAAACCTTAGAGGTAATAAAGAAACAGATAAGAGTCAAGGGTGTTTCAACCTCAGAAAATGTTATAATTTACAATGGTTTTCAAATACAGGCAAAATTAGAGAATTTTATAACTGGAATTGACAGTATAATCACAAGTCCATTTAGTGGACAAACTGTTTTAAGTTCAGAAGAAGATGAATTAGTATCTGCAATCATGTCGAAGGTAAAAGACGAAGAGATGCCAGATAGGGTTGTGGAGATAACCTTTGAACTTAGTGGAACTTACTTTACAAGTGAGTTCTTATTTGAAAAACCATTAAAGGTTATCAATACACAAGATTATGACATTAGAATGGATAGAGGAGATAACGCCGAACCATTTGGTTTAGATTCACCCTCACCCACACATGGTTGGGCATCATATAAGCCTGAATTAACTCATAAAATTAAACACATGATGGTTATGAAGTTAAGACCTGGAATGATATGTCTAACCCATAAAACTAAAGATATGAAAATATCACAAGGTTTGTATGGTGATATGGTGCCTTGTAGGGTTGTTAGTATGAAAGAAGTAGTGGGTAAAAGATCACATTGGGATATCTATGATATTCTACCAACTGAAAACTATTTTATGAATAGGATGCACGTACATAACGGACCTGCAAAATATACTTTGGAACGAGGTCCTGAGATAATTGGTCATTGGGATGCAGGTCACCCAAGTTCATTTAATCCACCATCCGCGACATTTTATGATTTATCAACTCGGTTAAATGCTGACATGATGTTTGCAAATGCTCCACAATCAACAACACCGGTGGCAAGAAGTGGAAATAACTTTCCAGATATTCAAAATGCTCATCCAAATCCTGAATTTAGAGCTATTGATAGTCCAGAAACTCATACAGGAATGAGTTTTGCTAAACAACCGAATAACACATACCATACACAACATATGTTTAATTCACAAACTCCTTTAAGCGTGATGGTAGTTGGAGTTCAGATACCACACGGACCCAACGGCACAACTTGGGGTCCCAATACAGCTTTTGCTCCCTCTTCACCAGATAATAAAAGACTTATGTCAATGAGAACTGGAACAAATATGGATGTCGCCATTACTCACCAGGCTGGAAGTTCTACTTGGCGAGTATATAATGGGGGTGGTTGGCAAACATGGCCAGTCGCTCAAGGACCTTACATTGATGAACCAGCTGGTAATACGGCATATGGTCTTCTTGATCCAAATCCAAAAAGTTCAGCCGTAACTGATTACTTTGGAAAATGTAGATTTCATGTACTTCAGATGGATCAATCAGCACCACATAATACTTTTCTAATTAATTATGATAATCCTGGATCCTTTCAACATGGATTCAATGTTCCTACACCTGCAACAAACCCACGAACTCCAAGTGCTCAGGCATCCTTTGGTGGTAATACTCCACAGACACCAACGACTAATCATGGTTCATGGGCCATTACTAAAATTCTAATATGGGAAGCTCTTCTTCCAACTCCTGAACTTGCAGCAGCGGCCGATAGTATAATTGCCGGTCAGACTAACAATGGTGCATTTCACGAAGGTGGCCCACAGGCTACAGGAGCAGGTCCATAATGGCTATTACATTACACGTCAACGGAACGATATTACTCAACACCTCATCACTTGATTCGGATGGTAGTATAAACGATAATCCTGAATTATATGGGTATTCGGTTGATGATATTAGTATTGCAGAGATTATAGACCAAAAACCGGTAATTGGAGTTCCTGGTTTTGATTATACCTTTGACGATATCAATACCATTACGGGTAGTTGGAATTTTTACTCGTCATCGTTATCGGATGGACTGCAAGCTGAAATGATTAGTGTGGCAAACATAAGTCAATCTCACTTCGGTGAGGTGTATGTGTTTAGAGTCACCACCACCGAACCAACTTTGTATGAAGATGAAGATTATGATGTAGGTCATTACAAAAAATATAGAAATTTTGAAGATGGGGTATTGTTAGAAAGTTATCTGGTACCCGTTACACAATCTAATGCTGGTTATAGTATACCAGAATGGGATGACATGGAGTAAAATGTTTAATAAAAATGGTTATGAAATAAGAAAAAATGTTTTAAGTAAAGACACATTAAGTATAGCATACGAATACTATAAAATGAAAGTTGATAACGATGAGGCAACATTAGATATGTCTCAAGTTTTAGGAACTTTTACTATGTATGGTGATACATTGGGCGATTCAATACTCAAGTGGTCATTACCCTTGGCAGAAGAAGTCGTTGGAGAAGAACTATATCCTTGTTATACCTTTATGAGAGTATACAATAACTCAGATATATTAGATCCACATTGTGATAGACCATCGTGTGAGTTTAGTGCAACTATTCCAATATATTTTGATCAAAAATGGCCAATCCATTTACAAAAACATAATTTTGAAAAACATGGAAATGACTTTTTCACTCCACTCAGAACAGAACCATCTAAATCTCTTATACTTGACATGGGGGATATATGTTTTTATGAGGGAACAAAGATGAATCATTGGAGAATGGCATTTGGTGGAACTGAGTGTGTTCAGTTATTTATCCACTATGTTAGAAAGAATGGGGAATATTCAGAATATAAGTTTGACCATCGAAAGAAACTTGGGTTACCGAAAAGTGAAAAAGAACTTTTATCAAATCATACAGACCGTATGAATTCATACTTCGATGACTAAATTTAAAAGGAGTTTAGATAACTATCAATTTTATACAACATCGAGGCAAATATCCTATTGGAAAGAAATAGACGAAGATAAACTACAAACCGCGATAGACCTTTTTCAAGATGAATTAAATTGGGATAAAATGTGGAGTGTGGAAGATGCCAAGCAGAGATTAGAAGATGGTTGGTTATTTTCGGTTCTCGAAATAAACGATGAACTGAAAGGTTGGTACTGGTTAGATTACGAAACCAAAGAGGGATTAAACTTATATGTCCATAAGGATTGTAGAGGTTATGGTTATGGATTTGAATTGATTAGTTATATTATCACTGCAGCAAAATTACAACAATTAGATTATGTATGGGCACAAATAGATGAGTGGAATACGGCTAGTCAAAAATTATTCTTAAAATGTGGGTTTGTAAATGAATAAGTTTATGTTGTTGTCTATGAAAAGGACAGGTTCAAATCATCTACTCAATTCACTTCAAATAACATCTAAAAGAAAAATGGTTTGGTTTGATGCACACCCAAATACTTGGAATGAATTTGGTTTATCGTTTTCAAAAACTGATATGGAGACACATTCTACAAGGTGTTTAGATGAATTGTATGACCAATATAGTGGTTGTAAGATAAATTGGGATGAACCAATTTTTTACAATGCAATAGATGAATTATTAGAATATCCAATTCAGAAGATTTTATTATATAGAGAAAATATTTGGGAAAAGGTTATATCAGAAGAACTGGCAATACAAACTAATCATTGGATTGCACCTATTGGTAGACATAGAGTTTTAAAGGAAGGTCATAAGTTTGATTCAATTGATGTTGATGTGGTGAAGAAAAAAATGTCTGATGTCAGAGGTAAAATTGACTATGTGATGAATAACATGGATGATAATTTTATAGTATATCGTTATGAAGATTTATATTCACGGAATAATTATACCGATAAACATAAAGAAAATTTTAGAAATCTATTAGACAGATTAGATATTAAAGTTGATGAAAAGATTTTCAATAATATTATCGGTGATTTAATGTGCGAAGAAAAATGTTATAAGACAGATAAAACATATACTTATATAAAAAATATAGATGAGTTAAAAAAGTTAAAGTGAATAAAATTGATGAAAAGTTACAAGTTTATCAGGAGTTAAATTTTTTAAACTTGAGTGACTATGATGTTGAGTTATCGAAAGAAATTGCAATAAAAAATCACGAAGATAAGATACATTTGACAAGTTCATATAATATTGCTATTGATTCTAACGATGGGATATTCAAAGACCTATACGAAAAGTTTATACTGAGTTTCAAAAAAAACTTTGGTATTCAAAGTGTAGGTATTCCTAAAGATGATTATTACACTATGGTGAATAATGAAGATTATTGTCCTATAAACTGGCATAATCACAAGGCAACATCACAATGGGTTGGAGTTTATTATTTAAATGTTCCAAATGATATGAAAGGTGGAGATATATCATTTAGAGAAGAAGATTACGAAATATCCATCAGACCAATTGAAAATTCATTAATTGTTTTTCCAAATTGGTTATTACATAGTACAAATTATATAGATGGTAAGGGATATAGAATATCTATAAATATGGAAGTTGTATATAAATAAATTAACAAGTGGAGACATGAAAATGAAAAGGTTATTATTGATATTAGGAATGGTTTCACTCCTAACATCACAGACCGCAACATTACAAAATAGTATAGTAGGATATACATCCATTGGTGATTCAGTTACATTTGAAAAACCATATCTTTGGTCATTCATTAAAAGTGATGATTCAAAATGGGGAATATCGATGTTCTTGGACGCACCTTGGGCAAGAGGTAGTGTTTATGTTGAGGAGTTATTCTATAAACCATATAGTGATAAGTTCACTATTGGATTAGGACGACAACCAATCCCATTTGGTTCTAATGTTCCATATTTGGATTTAACAAGAGGTGATAAATTTACCTATCAAACACCAACACCTAATGATGTTGGACTTTTGTATTTCGGAGATGGTGTTAGTGTTTATGGTGGAATTGGTAATTGGTTTATCGAAACCTATCGTGGAAATGATATAGAAAATGGATTTGATGAATATACCGTAGGTCGTGTGAGTTATGAATTTGGTGACCACTTTGTTGGTGTATCACTTGATGACCAAAAAAGACAGGCACTTGATGTAAGTGGATATAGTGAGTTCGTGGATTATGTTACAGAATTCAGAGAAGATTATCAATGGGGAAGAGCCGTTGTTAGACTACCTAATATGTGGCATCTAAAAGGTTTAGGACTAATTGGTGGTTTGGAAAGAACCGAAGATGAAACACAGGCACTTTATGGAGTAACTTGGAGTTACGGAGAAAATCGTTTTCTCTCTACCGAATTAAGTGGTGATGGTGATTTAAAGGTTAAAGTTTATTATCAATTTAATTTAAAAATAGGAAAAGAAAATGAGTAAATTTTTAAAAGGATTTATATCAATTGCTATTGCGGTATTCGCTTGGTCTACCCTTGAGGTTACAGGAAGTTTTATATTTGCAGAAGGTGCCGGTCCAGTATCGGTATTGTCGGTTAGGTTTTTGATAGCCACACTATTGTTTGGTGGAGTGATGTTGTGGAAGAAACAAACAACAGGTGAAAATCTATTTGTGGTGGCGAAAGAAGATAGAAAACAATTCTTGATAAATGGTATAATATTGGCAGTACATTTGTTGGTGTATTGGTTCGCTTGGGAATTACTCGATCCGAATCTACCTGTGATTTACGCAATATTCTATATGTATCCATTTGTGTTATGTCTGATTTCCATATTTTACTATGGGGAGAAATTCAGTAATAATCGAAAGCTTGCATTAGGATTGGGAACACTTGGTTGTATGTTTTCAATCGAGTTGATACCAACATTCTCACTTGAAGGTCTAAACACTAAAGGTGTGTTATTAGATGTTGCAGCCTTATTTACTTGGGTAGCATACTTATTAGTAGGACAAGACATTATGAGAAAGTATAAACCACTTACGATTGTGTTTTATGATTTTTTGAGTGTGTTTGTTTATGTTTCATTATTTCAATCACCAACGACAACCATTTCAGAAGTAACATTTAATGGTTTATTGGCAATCACTTACATTTCAGTAGTGGCTAGTGTTATAGCTTACTTTTGTTATTGGATAGCAGTAAAGAATATCGGAGCAAGTAATACAGGAATGGTTGAATTAGGAACACCAATCTTCGGAGTAACACTCGGTTACTTTTTCCTATCCATGACACCATCGTTATGGCAAATGCTTGGACTCGTGATGATTTCAAGTGGGGTGTTTTTAGTTTATAAAGAACAAGAAGTAGTGTATGACCAATGATTTCGTAGTAAAAAGTGATGGTTTTGCCTTCGAGGTGCCTTCTTCTCATAAATTTAGATTCGAATTAATCGAAGGTCAACAGATTTTAGATGTTGCTATTTGGTGTAAAGAACAACCAACAAAAGAATTTTTGAGTATGCATCAGACCATGTTTATTAATGGTCGTAAAATCACAAAAGGTTCTTTGTTATACTCGGACTATATAGAAAGAAGAGTTATAGCAGAGTGTATTGAAGAAACTGAATATGAATCATCCAAAGAGGGATATTTTCATCATAGTGTAATGGGATATTGTGATGATGTTGAAACTAAAACTAATAGGAGCTGTAAAACTAATTTTTTAAATAGCATTAAAAAGTTTGGATTAGAAGTTGAGAATCTTAATGACAATACAATAAATTTATTTGAAAAATTTACTTGTACACCAGATGGTAATTTATTACATTATCCATCTGATGCAAAAAAAGGAGATTACATCACATTTTTAAGTCATGTAGATTTATTAGTCTCGGTTTCTTTATGTCCCTCAGTAGATTTGACAGAAGAATTGTATGAAAATTATAGTGTAAAACCAAATATACCAATAAAAATATCGATATATGAATAACAAAGAGTTTGTAATTAATTGGTACGAAAACCACATATGGGCTCGTCCTTGGCCATCGACAATATGTGATGGAGTTGGTTGCATTGCAATTAGGGATATCCCAAAAGGTACGAGTGTGTATGATAAATGTGATAGGAGTATTCGAGTATGGGTGGATTGGAAAGATGTTTCACATTTCCCTCAAGGTCTCATCCAATGTGTTTATGATTCACAAATCTCTGTTGGGACAAAACCTAATGAAAAAGACTTTACTTGGAAAGAAGAATATGGTAAATTATGGATGTATACTACTGAGGGTTTAAATTGGCAATCAAATTGGTTCTTCCAAAATCATTCAGATACTCCTAATCTCGATGTTGAAGTAGTTGGTAGTAGAGACTTCAAATATTTCACTAATCGTGATATCAAAAAAGGTGAAGAATTATTTGAAGATTATACTGATTATGGAGACTGGAATGGAAAATCAAGTTAGGTATGTTGATTTAGGTTTAGTATCAAAAGAAATATATACTGGTATTTGGGAATATCAGCATGTAATAGATATTCAAGAACCAACTATATTACAATGGTCAATGGAAAAGGAATCGGTATCATTTAGTGGAATACACCCTACCGATTTAACACATATATTTGAACATTTGGAAGATAAGATAAGAATTTGGGACGCTCCGATATTAATTAGTGATAATTGGAAAACCGAAGTAAACAACAATATAGCATTTTACCTCGAAGGACCTTCAATTACAAATATTTTATTCTTCAGTAAACTTGATTCTGAGGACACTTATGATTTGTGTAAAAAATCTGTAAATGAGGAATGTTCTAAATATAATATAGAAGTTAAGCAAAATAATAGAAATGATTTACTATTTTATCTTGATGGACAATGGAAAAAATTCGTTGGTGCAGGTAGAGTATCAGTATTTGATTGGAACGAAGTGTGTCTCAGTATTAACTACAAGGTAAACACAGAATTGGGAAATAAGATTAGAAAGTGGGATGATAAAAAAGTATTAAAGTCAGTATATCTTTACGAAGGCGATGACTTACAGAAACATATAGAAAAATTTGGTGGTGATTTATCAAATATAATTGGTAGTTTGTCAGAGGTAAATTCAACGATAAATCAAGATAAATTTAATTCTAAATTTGTAAAAAACTTCACTAATAAATTAAACCTCGAAATAAAAAGTGATAGTCTAACATCTGATGAACTATATGCAATACAGAGTCGCGGTGAGGCTAGGTTGTCAGATGATGAGTGGCTAAACAAAGGAATAGATCAATTTATTCTTTGATTTGAAAATGTAGATAACTATTTATAATTATGAAAAAGACAAATACGAGAAAAAAGAAAAAGTCAGATAAAAAGGACTTATTCCATCACATCACTCATATTACACAACACCAAACAAAAGGTTATTGGGATTCTCTAAATGAAACGGAGAAGAAACAATGGTCTAATTATATGATTCATAGATTCATCTCTATGAAGATGGACTATGTAGAGGTTGCAAATGAATTTCAAAGGTATAAGTTAAAACCAAAGGAATTATATAAGTTATACATAAATGTTCTTCCAAAAAAGAAAGAATGGTTACGATACATAAAAGGAAAGAAAGATATGAAATACGAAAAGTGGGTAGTTGAGATAGTAGCAAAACACTACGAATCAAGTTTATCAGAGGCAAGAGGATACTTAGAAGTGTTCTACTCAACCGAACAAAACAAGGCAAATCTTAAAACCATATTACAGAAATATGGTGCTGAACCAAAGGAAATCAAAAAACTAAATCTACCATAATGACAAGAGTAAACTATGAAACTCTCGGTAAACTCATTGATGTAGATGAGAAAGACTTGGAGTTTGAAAGGGTTACAAATTCAATAGATGTCGTGGATATAGAATATGGTGTAGAAGTCATATTTGATTACTATCGTAGGCATGGATTTCCCCACTATAAAATTCGTGAAGATGAAAAACACGACCACATGAAGAAACTGAGAAAGTTTGATGTGAATACAATACTCAAAGATAATCAGATTGTTCAAACTATGCATGGATTGAGATTGGCTTGGACTTACTTTCCACATTTTTGGGAAATTATTTGTGGTAGTGCTAAGAAATCACCTATGGATGTATTCCACGATGATAAGATGTTTAAATCCACAATCCGTAAATGTTGGAATTGGGAACAGAAACATTACAAGGGTGAGGACCCAAATGGTGAGAGAAACGTATTTCATGAAAATAGATTAAGACAATC
>Ga0209337_1001648_pt1 | contig 16797 bp, 33 predicted proteins | sample LinPmetageLP53_FD_184044 | JGI IMG/M metagenome (GOLD analysis project Ga0209337, IMG submission 184044) | Marine viral communities from the Pacific Ocean - LP-53 (SPAdes) (version 2) | ecosystem: Environmental > Aquatic > Marine > Oceanic | place: Pacific Ocean | collected 2010-02-08
GTCTCTCACCAGCTCCACCACGGACATCACGTGTCCAAAAAATAATCCTAATTGTTGTGAGAGGGTCTTCATTAAAAGCTTTCGAAACCTTGGCGAAAAGTCTGTCTTTGCTCGCACCACGCATCGCCCCTATTTGAAAAAATAAGTTAACACAATGATTGAGCGAGGATGAGTTTGTTGTCATTCCGTTCTCAGTCGTTGCGTCTTTTTGTTGTATGGCGTCGATTAAATTCATAGTTATGTTATTTTAAAAATGTTATATAATACTATATAAAAAATATTGTTGTGTCAAGACCCTATAGTGAGTCTTCAGTTTCAGTTTTTGTGTTAAAATATTTTTCTAGGGTTTCTAGTCTTTCATCCGCTGAAGCTAATAGTCTAAGTGCTTCATTACAGTTACCCCAATAATCTTTAGTGGAGTGGTCACCTATACCTGCTGGGTGATTAGTTAGTAGGTGAAGACTAGCTAGTGCTTTTGCTTTATCTGCTCCTGCTTCTGCTTTTAAAAAGGTGTATACTTGTTGATTCATAATTTTAATTGTTTTTTTGTTTTTCATCCCACCTTTCTTTTCTTGATGGTTTCGCGTCCTTCATTTTTTTTGTTTTGGAAGGTGTCGCAGCCTCATTTACTTTTCTACCAAAAGTAACTAAATGTGTTAACCTTTTAATTTCTTTTTTAGATTCTCCGTTAATTGGTAGTCTGCTTAACTTTTGTTGTGGTGTTAGACTGTCATAATATTCTTGTCTTGACTCAGCAGTTCTTCTTCTTTCACTTCTACTGGTTGGTCCATGTTTTCTTAATTTTGCCATAATTTAATTTTTAATTTATTATTCAAAAAGGAAGGGGCGAACAATGTTTCGTGTTCTCTATACCCCAACCTGTACTTTTTAGAGCGGGTGGGTGGAACGAACCACCATCTACCTACTGGAATGTACGCCGCTTTCATTAAGCTACACCCGCGTATTTTATTTTCTACTACAACTTTCTCTTAAAATGTACTCCCAACCACTATCTGAATTTTCTGTCAATACTTTAGTTATTCTTTCAGCTTCTGTTTTTTCTTTTATTTCCCAAATCTGTGATAAACCATCATTTAGTAAAACATGTGTTTTTTTACCTTTCGAGTCAGTCATTATTTTTATAATGTTATACCCCATTTAAGAATTATTTTCATCTTCATACCAAACCCCATACATTGGTATTGTTGTACCTTCTATAATATCTCCGTTAGTATTTCTAACTGGTATATTACACATTAACTTTTTCTCATTAATTTGAGGTGTGTTGTCTTTTGTTTTTTCAAAATACCTTGGGTTTTTTGAATTTAGTTTTCTTTTTTTCGCCATTTCTTTTTTTTTTAAGGTTGTTTTAAATATTTTTTGGTAGTTTGTCTATTAACTCTCTAGGTGAATCGTAGTCTCCAAATTTTCTTCTAAAAATTTCTCCAGTGTCTGGATTTCTTTCATATATATATCTGGTTTCATTAACTCGTAAATCGTCCTTTCTTTTTTTAACATCACTAATCATATTTCTAATCTTCTTAGCGAAATCCCAATCGTTTGGGTAATCTCTACTTAATCTACTAATTTCTTGATAACTAAACATACTTTTAATTTTTATAATTCTTATCTGGTGAACCCGATAGGATTCGAACCTATGACCTACAGCTTAGAAGGCTGTTGCTCTATCCAGCTGAGCTACGGGTCCATTTATGGTACAAATGTAAACAATAATTTTTAAACTAACAAATTATTAATTAACTAATTCGGCTGATGTTTCTACATTATTACTATACTCAATATAATCCATACAATTATACAATGTTTCTAAAATTCTGTTTGTAATTTTATATGGGTCTGCATTTGCAGATGGTCTTCTATCTTCTAAATAACCTTTCCAATCGTTGTCCACTGTTGATACTGGTATTCTTATACTAGCCCCTCTATCACTAACACCGTAGGTGAATCTATCAATTTCTTGGGTTTCGTGTTTGCCCGTTAGACGTTCTTCATTGTAAGCACCATACACATTAATGTGTTCTTCATGGTTTAAATTAAGAAAGTTACAAATAGCTTCAAAAAGTTCTTGCCCCCCAGTTTCTCTCATATTTTTATCTGAAAAATTACAGTGCATTCCGGAACCATTCCAATCACCTTTAACTGGTTTAGGGTGAAAACTAATTTCTATGTCATGAAACTCGGCTATTCTTTTTAATAAAAATCTAGAAATCCATAAATCATCAGAAACTCTTGTAGCTCCTTTACCAAATAATTGATATTCCCATTGTCCTAACATAACCTCAGCATTTATACCAGTAATGTTAAGACCAGCTAATAAACAAACATCTAAGTGTTCTTCAGCAATTTTTCTACCAGTAACAATACCACCACCAACACCACAGTAATATTTACCTTGTGGTTCAGCGTAACCTTGTTCTGGAAAACCTACAGGTTTACCATTTTTCATCATGGTATATTCTTGTTCAAACCCAAACCATACATCTTCCACATCAACCTCTGTTGGTATTAAAGCTCTACTATTAGTGACATGTGGTTTTTTGTCTGAATTTAAAACCTCACACATAACTAGATAAGCGTTTGGCCTTTGTGGGTCTTTAACAACTCTAACTGGTTTTAAAATACAGTCTGAATTATATCCTTTAGCTTGACCCGTGGAACTACCGTCAAAGGACCACATTGGTAGGTCTTCTGGTGATATAATATCTAATAGTTTTGGTTCTTTTGTTTCAATAGTGTGAATTTTGGTTTTACTTCTAAGATTAGCTTCTGGTTTATTACCATCCATCCAGATGTACTCTAATTTAATTTTAATTTTCATTTTTAATTTTTTCTTTTAGTTTATTTAAATTATACTCAAGTTGTGATAATAGGTTAAAATCAATATCCTCGTTATTTTCAGCCAGGTTTTTTATTTCTCTTTCTAATTCTTTTAATTCTTTTTTATCTTCTTTGTCTAATTCCATTATAAGTTAATATTTATCTAAGTATATGAACGCAATCTTAAACAATCAAGAAATACCATTAGAAATTATGGACACACCACAATCAAAGTCTGTAGGTATGATGGGTAGAAATAATTTAGAAGGTGGTATGTTATTCCCATTTGATTCTATAGGGGAAAGGTCTTTTTGGATGAAAAATTGTAATATATCTTTAGATATTTTATTCATAGTTAATGGTAAAATTAATAATATCTCTAAAGATTGTCAACCTTGTGTTACTCAAGAATGTAATCACTATAGTGGTATAGCAGATTCTGTTTTAGAACTACCTGGTGGTTATTGTGAAAAAAATAATGTTGTTGTTGGTGATGAGTTATCTCTTTACTAGTTAACTTTTTGTTTAAGTTTAGATAACATCGCTGCTGCAAGTTTTTTCAACATAGGTAAACCATCTCTACCTAAATAATTAATACCAGCGATATTAGTAATACATGGGTGACCACCACTGTTAGCTACAATAATATCATAAGCACTAACTTTAATATAGTCTAACATTTGTTTTTGTTTATAGGTTAAATCAGAAAATGGTTTGTTTGTGATGTCAACAATCATATCTTTAAAACTACTTTTTTTGTTAGGGTTAATCCCTTTTATCTTATCATTATATAAAGCAACCAAATCTTTAAACCTAAAACCAAAAAAATCTTTTTCAGATTTAACATCACCAAAATCTTCATCACTTTGTTTCATTAATTTTTGTAGAGTTGCTGTCACACTTCTTTCACTTATTCTTTTAATTTGTGATAGTGGTACTTCTATAGCACTGAGTTCTGATTTGTGTTCTTCTAAAACTTCAGAAGCCATCGCACCTAGATTTACATTTTCATCAAACTTTTCTTTAAATGGGTTACAACTAGTTTGTAGTAAACCCATTGGCCAAATCATAAGAAAGTATTCAACATCTGGATGCATTTCTAAAGAAGCGTACCTATCGTACGACCCAGGTTTAATAGCGGAAGGGATACCATACTGTACCAATATCTTACCTTCTTTTTTAACCTTTTTATAGTCTCTAAGTCTTTCCCTATAGTTATCAGCATTAGCTTGTAGTTCTTCAACACCAACAAACCCCATCTCTTTTGCTAGTTTTTTACCAGTCATAAACATACTAACTATACTAGCGTTTGAGTACATCGCTAACTTTTCTAAGAACCCTGGTTTATTTTTATAAGCTAGTATTAATTTGTTTAAAGCAAAACCAGCAGCTTGTTTATTCTTTTCAATATCTTTTTCTCTATCAGTATTAAAAATAAAACTAATAACCTCATCAGGTTTTATACCTTGTCTATGAAAGTCTGCTGAATCAACTGTTCTAAATAAATCTATATCACCACTTGGAAATATGTCTGTAGGTGATATTATACCTGAAATAGTTTCTACGTTGGAACGAGCACCCCTAAATTGTGTTGATGCGTCGTCTTCCACCCCTGTTTGACTATCATGGTGGTCTGTATGTATTTTAAATTCTGGTTTACCATGTGCAAAATCTACTAGAACTGGCATTACATCTTCACTAGCGTCTGGTTTTACCAAAGCAAATTCTTTGTCTCCGTATTGGATTGTCTTGTAACCTATAACATCTATACCGTATTTTTGTAGGTACTCTCTCATAGCTATAGCGGAAACCACACCATCTAAATCCAAATGAAAGTAAATTTGTGCTTTAGGATAACGTTCAGCTAATTTGTTAATATCTTGTATACCACTTTCAGTTATAAGTGATTTAGTTACAAGTGCAATCTGTTTTTCTGTTAATACTATGTTTTTCATATTCTATAAATACTTTACAACCCGTATATAAATCTTTCATATTCTTTTTCTCTTCTAGGTTTGTGTCCTGGCATACTAACTCTATATTTCTTAATACTTTCTGCAGCTTTGTATAACTTATCTTTATCTACTGTTTGTGAAGTTTTTAATAAAGCAATCACATCTGACCTTCTTATACCCCCAGCACCACCATTATAGGATAAAGATAATAAAGCGTCGAACATACCTTGGGTTATTAGGATATTTAAACCTTCACCTTCCCAGGTAGTAAAAATCTTTCTAAGTTTATTAGCGTGGTAGGTAGAGTCTCCCATTAACAATTCATTAGCTTCACTTTTACAATTCTCACCATCACCCAAAACATCACCTTTTTTAACATCTTGAGTGTGACCATAACCAATTGTTAAATTTCCCGCACCATCATCATAAGCTTTACATTCTAAACTTTCCTCCTTTCTAATGTGGTCCCAGTACCATTGTGAAGCCACCAGTTCAGATGCTCTTTTAAATTGTGACGTGTCTAACTGTTCATAAATTAATTCTTTAAGTATTTTTGTAAAACCCATACGCATAAAAAAGTCGTTTATAATAAATACAACCATAAACGACTTACACTATAAAGTATTTAGTTAATTACATACAACTAAAATATCTCTCACCCCTATCACAAAGTATAGTTACAGCATTTTTTTTATTGTTGTCTCTTAACCATTGGAATGCTGTGAATACATTTGCTGCGGCACTTATACCAATAAATAGACCGTATTTTCTAGCCAAGTGTCTAGAACAAGCTTTGGCACATTTTGTGGTAACCATTCTAACTTCAGACACTTTTTCTAAATCAACTAAAAATTTACTACCGTCACCAATTCCTTGTATCCCATGTAGTCCAGGTTTACCACCAGACATTACTGGTGACTCTGCTGGTTCTACCGCGACTGTACTTATCCTAGGCCACATCTCTTTTAAAAATTTATCAGTTCCCATAAGTGTCCCACCAGTTCCAGTACCAGCTACAAACACATCCGGTATACACTCCCTTATTTCATTATCGTCTTTGAATTGGTTGTATATTTCGGGACCTGTAGTCATATAATGTGCTTCTATATTTAATTTGTTGTGAAATTGGTTACAGTTAAACCAACCTTTATCTTTACACATCTCATCTCTTAAGGCAATTGCTCCATCAAAATCTCCTTCATCAACTTCTATTAATTCAGCACCATACACCTTAAACATATTTTTTCTTTCTTCAGACATATTAGATGGCATAATAATAACCATATTATACCCTCTTTCCGCGGCTAACATCGCAAATGATATACCACTATTCCCTGATGTAGCTTCACATAGGGTACTACCTCGTTTTATTAATTTTAGTTTCTCTGCGTTATTAATAATAAAAGTTGCCATCCTATCCTTCACCGAACCACTAGGATTCATGAATTCAGCTTTCCCCCAAACTGTATACTCACCTATAGTTATGGGTATTAAAGGTGTGTGACCTACATGGTCTGATAGTTTAGTTTTCATAACTTTCTAGTCTTCTATCTCCACACTAAACTTGTCCCCCTCTTGGACCTGGTCTACAATATCTAGTCCGTCAATAACTTTACCAAAACAAGTGTGGTTACCATCTAAATGTTGTGTACCTTGTCTGTTGTGACAAAGAAAAAATTGTGAACCACCTGTATTTCTACCAGCGTGAGCCATAGATAGGACACCCTTGTCATGATATTGATTATCACCATCTAACTCACAATCAATTTTATATCCAGGACCACCAGCCCCAGTTCCATTCGGGCAACCTCCTTGAGCTACAAACCCAGGAATTACTCTATGAAATTTTAAACCGTTATAGTAACCTTGTTTTGCTAGACCTATAAAGTTTTGTACTGTCTTTGGTGCGTCTTTTTCGTAGAACTCTACCACCATAGTTCCTTTGTCTGTATTAATTTTTCCTTTCATTTTTTATTTTTTTTAATTTCTCTATTAATGTACCAACTTGCTTTTTTTAAATCCTCCAATTTTTTACCTTTTTTATCTGCTCTTGAAATATATTTTACCGCGTTACCTAGGTTAAAACCCAACCCCCACTCTTCTATAACTTTAATAGCTTCGTAAGGGTTATCTTCACCCCCATAATGGTCTGGGTGGTCTACCATCTCTTTTTTTCTATACTCTTTTCTATTAAACTCTATAATATCTTGTTGTGTAGGATAGTTTTTATCCCACTGTGTATTTGGGTTAATCCTTGGTTCGTCTTTATAGTGTCTTAGGTTACGGTTATTCATTTGTGGTAGTCATTTTTGGTAGTGGTTCTAAATTTTTATTATCACAACTACATAATTTTTTATTCGCCACTAAAGAAGAAGCTTTTAACAGACTTTCAAATGTTCCAGCGTCAGACCACCACGATTCTAGAAAGTGACAACTCATCAACCCATCTTTTACGTAAAAATTATTAACATCTGTAATTTCCAATTCACCCCTATCAGAAGGTGTTAGATTTTTTATATAATTAAACACTTTGTTATCATAAACATATAAACCAGTTACACATAGATTTGATTTAGGGTTTTTAGGTTTCTCTTCAATTGATACCACTTCACATTTAGTTCCTTTTCTTACACTTGCAACTCCGAATCTTTCTGGGTCGTGTACTTCTTTTAAAAATATTCTAGAACCACCATCAAAATCATCCATATCAAAAGTAGTTATTTCATCATCAAATATGTTATCACCCAAACACACAGCAACATTGGAGGCTCCTACAAATTTTTCTGTTAATCCCAATGCGTGTGCTATACCACCAGCCTCATCTTGTATCTCATAAGATAATTTTAATCCCATTTCCCTACCACTACCTAACAAATTTAAAATATCACCACAATGTTCTCTCCCAGAAACAATCATAATATCTTTACAACCCATTTTTTTTAATGTTTCTAATGGGTAGTATATCATTGGTTTGTCGTAGACAGGTAATAAATGTTTGTTAGTTACCTTTGTTAAAGGAAATAACCTACTTCCAGTACCTCCCGCTAATATTACGCCTTTAAGTCTTTTTGCCATCTTCTATAATTTCTTCTGCTGTTTTAAATTTAACAGGTGTTTCTAATTCCTGTTCTAAAAGTTTACATGTTTTATAAACTTGTTCTTTTAATTCCTTAATTTCTGTAGACTGTGATTTACACACACTAATAATATCAACAGTTGTTTCAAGTTCTCCTGGTAAAACCAATGTTTGATACCCAAAATCTTTTTGTATTTTAGAAGCGAAAGCTTGTAATTCTTCTACAGGTGGAATTCTAATTAATTTAATTACTAGTATTGGTTCATACTTTTCAAGTAACAATTCATTAGCAATTTTTTTAGTATTTTCTAATTTATCCGTCATAGTTATTTTTCTCTAAACATAGAAGGATAATAACTTAATGTCAATTAATTTAATGAAAAGGGTGGGAAATCTTTTAATATTTTTTTAAAAGATGGGTGTAATTTTGTTTCTTCTTCTTTTTGGGATAGTTTTTTGCCTAGTAATTCGTCAACCACTTCGTATATTTGTTCCGTTGATAGTATGGCCTCACCATTCTCTTTATAATTTTTATTTGCTATTTTAATAATTTTTTTAAAAAAAATATCTTTATTGATAGTTAGAGTACCAAACATATCTTCATAGGCCTGTTGGTCTTTATCAAAGAAATTTTTAAGTGTGTTAATATAAATTAAAACGTCTACTTCCATATTACAAATATACAAAAATTTTTTAACGAATTATAATAAGTTCTTCATTATCGTCTTTTTCTTGTAGTCTTGGACCTATTACCACATTAGGGGAATCTTTTATGTTGATTACTTCTAGATTTTCTAGGTCAGCTAAAGAATCAGGTAATGATTTCAAATCTGGATTTTTAGCTAAAGATAAGAATTTAAGGCTCTTTAAATTACTAATACTTTCTGGTACCTCACTTACTAAACCTTCAATATGTAAAATCTGTAAGTCTCGGAATGTTGTGAATTTTTCCGGTAATGGTCTTGATGCTAATTTATCTTCATTTCTATATCCACCTCCCGATTCAAAATCAAATCTAATCATGTCTTGGGGTAGGCTATCCATAAACTCATCGAACCCATATATACCAATATATTTTGATACGTTATCATTAGGATATCTAACCTGTACTCTTTTACCGTGTTGTTGGTCTTTGTTTAAAAATCTTTTAAACATTTCCTTAAAGAACTCTTTTAACTCAGGTCTAGCATTTAAGAATGGGGAAAGACTTACAGACCTATCTTCCGTATCCATAAATTGATTTGATTCAAAGTGGAATTGGTATTTGTCTTTAGGGTCTTTTTTATTGGTGATAATATATAGTGGTCCTTGTTTAGAGTAGTGGTCATAATAATTATTACTACTTCCAGCTGTACACCATCTTGTTCCTGAACCATAATGACATGAAGCTTCTTTACTTTGGGGTATTAGTATTTCCCAGTTAGGCCCATCATAAACCATTTCAGCATCTTTTAAAACTCTTTCAGCTTTTGTTGTTGTAGCTTGTTCTAAAGAAAATCCTTTGGTTAAGTCGTATAGTTCATCAAAAGAAGTTATCTTATTAATGTCTCGTTTCTCTTGTGCTATTTGACTTTTGAATCTATGAAATTTTTGTAAGTCTTCTGTGGTTTTATATAAGTCTTCCATGAACTGTTTTTGGAGTTGTTCTAACTTAACACCCCAATCTGGACTACCATAAGCATAAACTTCATCTGCCTTTTGCTGTAACCCCATCCATTGTTTAATTAACCATTGTGAATAAGCTCCAACTTTCTTAACATTTCTAGTATCCCTATCACCTTCAAAATCACCCTTAGTAGTCGGGTCTGCTTGCATAAGGTCCGTTAATATATCTAATTCTATTTTAGGTTTTTGACCTTTCTTTTTTGCTTTGGCAAACTTATTTACCAAAACCTCATATCTAGAGTTTTCTAAAATAACTTTACCTAATATGTCTGTAAAACTTAAATTCATTATTTAGTGTTTAGTAATAAATATTAATATAATAAAATAAAACCCCGTGATGGGGTTTTATAATCAAACTAAATTATATTTCTTTATTAGTTTTTTTGAGACGTAAGATTGTCTATTATTATCTTTAAGTAAATTATATATTTTTTGTGCTGCTAATTTAATATCTTTCATCCCACCTTCAACTTTACCCTTACCCTTATAAATCATAACCTCAACACTTCCTGGTGTACTAACCATATTAGCTCCAACTTTTCTAATTGATTCCTGTATCACTTTTTGTCTAACTTCATAATTTACCATTTTACACATATGATGTCCTCTTTTTTCCATTGTTTTACCTGCTCCCATAACTATTGTTTTTTATTTTGGTTGTTAAACTCCATGAAAACGTAACCTTCTACCGAATCATTCATGATATAATTTAACTGTTGTTGTGTGAGTCTTATACTATCTTTTTCATACTTTACCCCTTTACCAAATTCTGTGCCCGCAGGTCTTGTGTTTATAGTCATATATACGTCGGATAGATTTTCAGGAGTTGTTTTAGTACAAGAAGTACTAACTACTACCAGGACACCACATAAGACTTTTAATAATGTTTTTACCATTTTTTTACTGTTTTTTTAATTAATAATTTATTTTATATTGTAACTTGAATTTGCTATCACCCAACTAAGTGAGTCTTTTTCGTAAGAATTTTTAAGATTTGTTTTATAATAGTTTGTAACATCATTACTCTTTCCAAATAATTTTAAATCTTGAAAACTCATTTTAAATCTTTTGAATATTTTAGTTTGTTTTTTACTCAAGATAAGATTTATGTTTTTATCTAACCACATACTAAAGTCTGCTAAATCCAATTCATTGTATATTTCTGACCCATATATGTTATATTCTTTTTTCATAGTACAAAGATACAACTTTTAAATTAAACTACCAAATTAATTAAGTATTTTATTATAACCTGTTAATTTTTTTTCTATGTAGTCCCCAACTTCAAAAACATACTTTTTACATCTATTACGTGTTAGACATTTAACTTGATATACTTTGGTTTTGTCTTCGCTAAGGTAGACTTCGATAACACTGTTGGTGTAGTGTTTTGTGTGAATTAATTTTTGTTTTTCCATTTCTTTTTTTTATCTAATTTTTTTATTATCGTTTTTTCCATGGATATTATAACCCTCTCTAGTTTTAGAATTTGTTGTTCTACTTCTAGTATTGTTTCTCTCTGTTTTCTTGATGTCTTCGCTTCCAAGATTAACCAAGCAAAAGCAACTATTTCGACAATAAATAAAGATATTAGTAATATTTTTTCCATTACCTTCCCACTTCTTTCATGTACTTACTTATGGTATCTTCCCAGGATAAATCAATCACATCCCAATAGAATAACATTTCTGGTTTAATCCTACCCTGTTCGTATATGTTTTGGTATCTTCTAATTGCTTTTTTCTTCCACCAACGACAGGTATAGTCTACGTCATCTATAAATTTTTGTTTCATTTTTAAATCACTTTCTTTTATTTCTCCCCTAAGAAACTCATTTCCATTATCATACATCATTGCAAGATATACCCCTCTCTTGAATCCATGGTCATAAGTTGACCCCTTTATCCCACAATGTTTAAAAACTTTGTTAAGTATGTTCTGTTTAGGTCCTGTAGCACTTATAGCTTTTGCATGTTCTTCTGGGTGATTTTCCTTTAACCATTTATTCCATGGTAGGTATGCACTATCATCAGGTTTTAACCTAACTTTACCAGAGGTCTCCCCCATCGTTTTGAAGTGTGGCATTCCATTATACATTGAGTTGATTCCGTACAGTGCTGTCGTCCCTACAGCAATTAACTTATCACCGTATTTTTCTTCCCACGCGTCTCTAATTGTTTTACAAGTAGTTAATGCTGCTATCAATTTACCCATTAACATGTTGTACCCACCTGGTTGTGTGGAGCATATAGTTGTAGCTATAGCTGTATTGTTTAGTTTGTGTTGGTCAAACTTATTAGTTTTATCCCAACCTATGTAAGCGTCTCTAACTTTAATACTTGTAACGTCAGACCCCAAACATATCAAACCAAGGACTTTATCTGTTTTCCTATCTCTTACCCAGAATTTCATATTACGTCCAGGGTTTGCAACCCATTCCATTGTGTGTATGAGTTTTCGGTAGTTTACCCATTCGGTAACACCCTTTCCTGGGGTTGCCATTACAACATAGGGTTCTAAATCTTTAATTTGTTTTATTGTGTGTTCTACATCATCCATATCTGATGGTACCCATAGATTAGTTCGGTAATCGTACAATTTGTTTTTTACCTTGGCCATTTTACCACCCTTATTCATTTCTTGCCACTTTTTATAAAGTGTTTGTTTTTCTACTGACATTTCTTTAAGCATGTCTAGATTATCTATTAGGTTTTGTTTATTCTCCTCAAAGTTAAAAGAATCCTCAGCCTCGATAATGTCAAATATTGTTGTTTGTTCATTCATAATACAAATATAGTAAAAAAAATATAAAAAGCAATATCTTGATTAATATTATTTTAACCATTAGGTTTATAAAAAAAAGATATGGCTTGTAAGAATTGTAAAAAGAATGCTAAAAATATGGTTTCTCAAATGAAAGACATTTTTAGTACCCCGCAAAAACCTAAAACTAGTTGTCAAAAAAATAGAGAAGAACAACAGGAGTGGTTAAAAACTCCGGAAGTTCAAAGTCTTTTAGATAAAGTAAAACCTAATGATATAGAAAACATACTACTTTGGTCTCTGGGGTTTATACCATTGTTTATAGGTTACATAACGATAATTAGATTTATAATTGGTCTATTTTAGAATTAACTTCTTTGTTTATTTCAGTTATTCTGTCTTTTTGTTCTTCAGTTAGTTCACCACTAATATTTTTTAAATTCAATTTAACTATTAAATTACCATCATACTCATACACTTTTCTCATACCCTTACCTCTTAAAACATAATCTCTATATATATTAGCTGAAGATGGTATATCAATATCTAAATCACTATCAAAATGTGGTATTTTAATTTTCTTACCAATTATAACTTCTAACGGAGTTATATAAGTTTTATATACTAAGTCATTACCAACCATTTCAAATTTTTGATTTGGTTTTAGTTCTATACCAACAAATAAACTACCGGTAACCCCGTTAGGTTTTTCATCCCCGTAACTTGGGTAGTTAACTCTTTGTCCTGGTTTAATATCAGTTGGTATTTTAAATGTGAATTTTTCTTCGTTACCAATGGTCCCATTACCCACACATTTCGTACAAAGATTTAAAGGTAGTTTACCTTTTCCATTACACCTATCACAATTAATCGTATGTACATTTCTAAAAAAGTTATTACCTGACACCACTCTTTTAGTCCCAATACCATCACAATTTGTACATTTTTGCCAAACACCACCACTACCCTGACATGGTACACATATTTTTTGTCTAACGTACTTAACAGTCTTTTCTTTACCGTAGTAGATATCCTCTAGGTCTAAACCTATTGTCATAGACAAATCTCTACCTTTTTCTCTTCTTGGACCCCTGTTCTGGTTCTGTCTTGAAAAGAATGATTGGAAGGACTCAAAGGGATTGTGCCCTGAATCATTAAAAAAGTCTTCCATTCTAATACCCCCACCTGAGTCGTATTTAGCTTTTTTATCTGGATTGCTAAGAATGCCATAAGCTTCAGAAATTTCTTTAAATGTTTCCTCACCTTGTGGATTTTTATCCGGATGATACTTTAAAGACAATTTACGATAGCTTTTTTTTATTTCTTCTGGTGTTGCCTCTTTACTTACACCTAATATTTCGTAATAATTTTTCATATGTTAAAAAAATATAAAATTATTTTACTACAGAACAATGTTCCTAAGAAAACCCTTTTTAGTTCAAACGTAAAAAGGACTACTTACAATAAATTTACTAAATTTATTAATAGTAAAAAACCTCTCTTTAATAGAAAGTACGTAAAAAGAAAATTTTGTCAATTTGAATTGGCTATATTTTCTAAAGAAAATGATAATTATAAGTTTTACAGGAAGAATACCTTAGGTAAGAACGTTGAGGTCCTCATTAACTTACCGGATTATTATCTAATGGAGTTTTCAGACTATTGGTGTGAAGAGTTAATATATGACCACCAAACCAAACGTAGAATACCTTTAGATGAACTAACCAACACTTACTTACCTAAAAAAAATTTTAAACAAGTTTTTAGTTTAAATAATAAATTAATAATACAAAATGAAGATAGTTTTAAAATGTTTTCATTAAAAAACGTGAGTGATTGTTCTAGATTGTTAAATGTTATTAAGGAAATTTTTATAAATTCTGGTCGTATTGACTCTTTATTTGTCCCGGACATTAGTACCGCACAAAGAAAACAACTGTATCAACTTTTAGAAAATAGGGGTTTTGATAGAAAATTTTTGTATAAACAATATACGTATTAGTCTCTTATAAAGATAAACGTAACATTATCTATGTCTATTGAAAATCTTTTTGAGTCTGGGTCACCACCAACATTAGTTATGTTTTCAACGTCTCTAATTAAAGACATATAATCTAAAGATTCTAATTTAATTTTAACTTCAGTTATTAATCTATTTGGTGTGAATAATGTGAATTGGTCAGCAATATTCGCTAATGTTTCTAGAGGCCCGTAAGTTTCTTGAGTATTTTCTTCCATACACTTTCTTTTTTTATTTTTGTGGTGCCTTTAGTTATTTCTTTTTTTTCTGTTTTTAAAATCTGTTTTATGAAATTCTTTTTGGTTGAGCGTATTTCATTTTTATCTTTCGCAAACTCTTTAGTTAGCCACCTTAGGTTCCTCTCCATCTAATTTTAATTTATTTTGTTCTTGTCTAAAATCAAAATTTATAGTTCTTAAAGATTCTATATTATTACTTTCAAAAACTTTTTCTAATTCTATAATTTTGATATTTAAAAGGTTATCTTTTTCTTCTCTATCTTTATTCCATTTAATAATGTTATCTACGTCACTAACTAGGGTTTCGGTTTCTTTACCATCAAATGGACAGTAAAAAGATATGAGCGTAACTCTATCTGTAGTATCATTAACTTTTATCTGGGTAGTACTCCCAAATGAAGAAAGTAAGGACTTAACTTCCCATTTTGTAGGCAATTTTAAATCCAATAATAATATATTATCATGTAACCTAATACTATGAAAGTATTCACCATATCCACCTATTAAATCGTGTATTCCCATTATGTGTAAATTAAATAAGTTAATAGGTACGCAAAATTAATACCATATATTATTTTTTCATTATCAGTTAAAATTAACCTACCTGGTGTGTTAGAAATTAAATTAAATATAAATTTAACCGCCAAACTAAGTGATGTTAAACATGAAAATATAAATATTAAAGTATAATACCAAGTATTCATTATTGTTTAGATTTTTCTAAAATATCTTTTCTTAATTCTTGTAAGTTATTTTTTAGTTCTTGTACAACTTTACGTGCTCTAATACCAGCACTCTTATTTCCACTTGCATAAAACTTATTCGCGTCTACCTTAATCGCGTCTACTAATTCTGTAATTTTTTCAATTAATTCCATTTTGTTATTTATTATTATTATTTATGTATGTCTCTAAAGTTTTTGTTGTTTCCGCTATCTTAGTTATTTCTTCTAAAATACGAATACCTTCGTCGACCCTGCCTTGTACTTTATTTTCTTTGGTGTTGATAATCTCTTCCAATTCTTGTTCTAATATTTGTTTTTTAACCACCAAAGTGTTATTTATTATTTCAATTAATCTTGTCATAATCAAATTATAATAAACTTATTACTTATTGTCAATTATTAAAGACTTATCTAATACCACATAGATGTCTTTTAACATATCCAACTCAGATTTTGTTTTTTCTAAATATAATTTAAATAATTTATTTAGATAAAAATCTACTTTTTTAATATTTGAATTTTCATAGTCTTTATAAAACGATTCTTCAAAAAAATTACACAGATAATTTTTATGTTCTCCGTTAGTGTTAAAATTTATATTTTCTTTGGAGAAATTTTCAATGTTTTTATTCCAGCACCAGTTAAAGTGACCTAAAACATCTTCTTTTGTGGAAATACTATCATTACCTAAATAGGTGTCTTCCATAATAGTTGAAAGTGACCTTATGAAATCAAAAAATAGTTGGGTTTTTTCTATAGATATATTGTTAGCTTTTACCCATAAATCCATTTCTTTTGAGTCTATGGGTTTTGCTACGTACTTTATGAAGTCTGATGGGGACAATGGTTTTCTTCTTTTCATACCTAAAATATATTATATGTTAAAATATTCGTAAATAGAAAAGATACACTATAACTCTATTATTGAGTTTTATCGGTATAGTTAAACAAATGTTTTATTTTGTTAATGTCTTTACTGACTTTGGACTCTTTTAAACTTTTTGTAGTTTGTACGTCTGGTGTCATCATTTTATCATCTGCGTAGGAAGGCATATCTTCTTTAGGTCCTTTAAAGGTGTTATCGACCCCTAATGGATTCTTGGGTGAAAGGTGTTCTTGGGTACAAGGACAACTTGAACACATACAATTTTGTTGTCTTTTTGTTGAACTGAATGCGTACACCATTTTACATAATTTACACTGTAGCGCTGCACTCCATGTGTTTGTACTACATGGGCAATTTGATGAACACATACAATTTTGTTGTCTTTTTGTTGAACTGAATGCGTACACCATTTTACATAATTGACATTGAGCCCCCGCGTCTCCACCAGCAGATGCTTGGAATAATGCCAACATTTGTGAATTCTGTTCGTTTACTATGTTAGATTCTTTTAAACTTTTTGTAGTTTGTACGTCTGGTGTCATACCTCTTAGGTTTGTCATCTTAGATTTTTGTTGTGCTATTTTTTCTTTTTTTCTTTTTACTTTTTTAGCTATCCTTTCACCTACTTTGT
>Ga0209337_1001651_pt1 | contig 16792 bp, 25 predicted proteins | sample LinPmetageLP53_FD_184044 | JGI IMG/M metagenome (GOLD analysis project Ga0209337, IMG submission 184044) | Marine viral communities from the Pacific Ocean - LP-53 (SPAdes) (version 2) | ecosystem: Environmental > Aquatic > Marine > Oceanic | place: Pacific Ocean | collected 2010-02-08
TTTTCAAAATCTATTTTTAAAGATTCATTACTAAACACATTAAGGTAGTCTTTGATAGCATCATGCTTCATAAGCTCGTTAGTGTTTGTATACACTATATCACCCTTAACAAATCCGTGTTCGTGGAAGTTAAACCCAGCCCATTGACCTACGCTAGTAAATACCTTTCTTAGTGAGTTTGGAACACCCATTGGCTCCGTCTTAGACAAAGGTAACTTCCCATACGGATCAAAAGCCCATACGCCGTGGTCGTCTAAAAATTGGCTCCAAACAAAAAGATATACAATTTTAGTTTTTGAGTCGGTCACACTACCTATAACCTTAGCGTGTGCATCCTCACGTATTGGCCTGTCTTGATCGGTAGCGTATGATACTACAGTATTACCTCTAACGCTTTTTAATATCCCAGCATTACCCTCTTCATTAACATAATCATCAGCAATATATAGATTCATCGCATCTATCATGCTAGCCTTAGATACAAGCTTATGATCCGAACTTTTATCCAGACCTCTAGGTGTAATTTTATCTATCATTAGAACTTAGGTGCCTGCATAAAGTTCTTACGTATAGTCTTAAGAGCTTCATCCTTAGTAAAGTGACTCAATCTAGCGTTAGCTTTTCTTCTTTCGTTGTAGTACTCAGAACGAGCCCTACCTTTTTCGTTTGCTGGCACGCTAGTCTTGCGTTCACATAACTTGTAATATATATAACACCTTAAAGCTTCTTCTGCATATACATGAACTTCAGGATCTGTAGCTCTAGCCTCATCAGCTATATATTCTATAACTATTTGAGTGAAGTCAGAATTAGATGCTATTTCTATTCTGTTTTGGTCTAAATTTATTCTATACTCCCCAGCTGCAGAGCCACCGCCTACACCATATAAGCGGCCTGTACCACCCTGGAAAATATAATTCTCAAAAATAAAAGCGTTGAAATCATCTGTTTCTGAACTAGATGTAGAAGTTTTGTCGTCCTCTCTATCTTTAATTATATTTGCTTCAATATTAAGGGGGTCCTCTTCTGAATTATAAGTTTGATTAGTAACATTTCCGCTAGAATCTTCTTCATATTTACGAGAATAATTTAAGTTTCCATTATGAACAAGAGACCGTACAATCCCGTCGCTACCAATAATACCAACTTTACTTACATCAACATAGTCGTCTGGTAGAATTATTGTATCGTTAGACTCCACAGACAGTTTAATAGACTTTATTTTCTTCCCTATATCAAATCCTATTTCACGAATACCTCTTAATGCAAAGTTACGTATAACAACATCTGAGGCATTACTTACGTAATCATCCCCATCTAGCGTAATTATAAAATCACGTATAATCTGACTAAGTTTTACTTTATTCATACTCATTATTCAGTAGCTTCTTCTTGTGATGCATATCCTAAAACGTCTCGGTCTCTTAATCTTATGCCTAACATTTTTGCCATTTCAAATACTAGCTCTGGTATGCAGTGATCGGGCAGCATAAAATCCCTGCTAGACATAACGTCAAATATATTTCCCTGCATGACATCATAACGAGGCGGTAAATTACTACTCTCTTGCGTAGTAATTAAATAAGATCCTGGAACTCTATAGTATGTAATGCATATAGTGTTTATTGTACTTGGGAAGACTTCTATATCTCCAGAAATTAAAGCAACAGGAAAGCTTTCTGTTGGTGTAGATAAATTACTACCAAGAATAGCATTCATTTTTTCTACATCATATAAAACTTCACACAATATTCTTGACTGCTCTGTAGAGGCAAACTGTTGAGTGAAATTATCCTTAACTCTTATAGATACAATTCTTGATAAATCGCTAGGTCTTTTAAATATATTAGTAGAAGATATAACATCTTCTTCTTTAACCATATACGATAAATCCTCTAAATTAAGCTTTCTTGCAGACTTGTCCCTACCAGGATCAAATCCCTGCCTAGACAATCTTTTAGCGTCAATAAGCTCAGAAAAGAACTCATTATATACGTTTATTTGAGCAGCATAAGCTAAGGTATTAAATATCTCTACGTTAATAAAACCTTTTTGTTCTTTATTAACTACATTTTTTAATATGTCGTATACTTGTTGTACGCTAGCCATAACACAAATATACGAAAAAGAAAAGCCGCCATAATAGGCGGCTCTTCATCTTCATCATCATGAGTTTATGCTAACTTGTCTAGCCTTTCTTCTAGCGTAGATAGCACTGATGCTCCTTTTTCTGTTAAACAGAATCTAACCATAACATCCATAGAGTCTTGACCTACTGGAACAGAAACAATTAAGTTGTTAGAATCAAACCAATAGCAACCATCAACCTTTAGGTTTAAGATTTGATAATCCTTAGCCTGCTGAATAGTAGACCTTACCTGAACTTGAGGTGAGTCAAATGATTGAATAAATTCTTGTGTTTTTTTCTTAGCAATTGTGAGTAGGTTGTATCTTATTTCAGACACGGCTACGTTAATATTAAGGCCAAAGTAGAGGGCAATAGGAAGCAGTTCGTTTATGTCCTTGTCTCTTACCATACCTACCGCTTCGGAAAGAATAAACTCTTTCTTTAGTTCGTTTTCTGCGTCTTTCTTTTTATCTACTTGTCTAAATATCTTACCACCATTTCCTATATTCATGGGATGTAGATCCATAAACTTACGCATATTAGGCTTGTCTTTAGGCACAAACAACTTACCTTCTCTAAAAGCTACAGTTTCTTTACGCGCATTATCACCTTGCTCGTCAGCCCATATAGACGGCTCGTTAGGGCAATACCTCATCTCACGAACAGTATCTTTATCACTATCATACACTGTAATTCCTTTTTGCGGAAGCATATATACAATGCCTGCATTTTTAGGGATTTCATATTCTGCATGGTAAAGAACTTCTTCTTTACGTTTAAGAGTACGTTTCTTTTGTGTTGGCGTAGCAAGTTTAAACTTAGGCTCCTCAGAGGCTACTTTTGGTTGAGCTTTAGGGCGCTCAGGGGCCGCTTTGACTTTTTGTGTCATAATAAATTAAATTAAAGATTATATAAATTAAAAAGGTCTTGCGCTAGCGTTGCCGTAGCGTTAGTACCTATGTCTTTCTCGATTACTCCGAACCTACCTAAAGAGCCCTTAAAGCTTAAGCTACCCCCAGTTGTAGATATTATACCGCCTCCAGATCCTATCTGCTCAATAAGTAAACTCCCATCAGTCATATTATCAACAGATGTTTCCTTTCCAGTTATAGTGTCTGCTATTGTAAGCTTAGAAATAAACCCAACCAACTCTCCTGTACGGTTGTGTAGATACATGTTAGAATGTTTATCTCTCCTTATAATAAACACCTGGCAAGTTTCTCCATGGTCTGTGTCAAAATAATCCTCAGGGAAATCATATGATATAGTACCTCTTTCTGTATTATTTGTAAGTGTAGATGCTGGCTCACCCGTTCTCCCGTCATGTCTAACTTTAAACGTGCTTGTTGTATATCTAGCCTTATCTATACCGCCGCTTGCATCATATGTAGCTTCACCAAAACAAAAGCCCATAGTGTCTCCACTATCGTCTCCATAAATAACCCCCATACCAGTTATAGAAGGTGAATTATTAATTACTAAATATAAAGTGTAGTCTTCTTTTACTGTATAAGCGTTAGGTACAACGAAATAAGAGTTTAAAGGGATTGTTGCAGATGCTTTAGAAAGATCGCTTGTAGTAAACGTAAGCTCATTTATTGGAGCCCCTACATTAGACGCTATGCTATATGTACTTCCTCCCGTCCCTGCATTAACCCAAGCAGTTATTTCTGCGTTGTCAGCATAATTAGCTAGCCCCTCATGGTTAAAGTCTAGAGAAGGAAGGTCTTCACCAAAGTCTATACCTGCTATACTCCTTTGAAATTCTTTCCCAGGGTCTCCTTTACTCTTCTTTCCAGAAGACATAATTGTCGGGTTTATAGTAACTTTAGATATAACGTCATCAATATCTCTTATTTTTGCTTTATCAAAAGTAGACACCCCCTTCCTTACGTCAAACTTCATAACCTGTCTAATTGTTTCGGTTGTTATAAAGCTAGTTATATCGTCTATTAGATCTACCTCTCTTCCTGGCTTACATGATATCTGTATGCTGGTTTTTTCTACAGCCTCACCATCAAATAATGCGGTGTGCTCATAAAGACTAGAGTTATTAAACGTAAGATTAACAGCGCCTTTAACAGCCGTTATAAACGCTAGGCTTTCAGCAGAGACCACAAGAACAGATAGCCCTGAGCCTGTATCCGAAGCCCTTACGCTAGACTCATTAACTTCTCCTCGTATAAATTGAAAGAACTTCATTATGAGTCTATAGCAAGTGTACATGAAGCTATATCTGGATGTATAAATATACTATTTACATCATCGCATATAACTATAGTTGGGGTGTTGCCAAGGGATATTTCATCTCCTATGGCTTTCATTACAGTCTTTTCCTTATCTGCCGTTATAGTAAGAGTAACTATATCTGCGGCTGCACCGTCTGTTCCAAAACTACCAATACTACTCTCAAATTTAATTAAAAGAGTAGCGTCCCCTGCAACAGTCATACCGATTAATCTATCGGCAGGATATGTGGCTGCATCGTCTGCGGCATCTATAAACTGTAAGAATTTTTTCACTGCATTAAATTTACGTACAAATATACAACAAAAGAAAAAGACCCCGAAGGGCCTTTCTCGTAGTGTTATAAGTAACTATTAAGATACTCTGTAAACAGTGATTGCTTCTGATGAAGCAGTCACATTGTCAAAGTATAGTCTAAATAATCCACTGCCTGAGCTAAACGCATCATCAACAGGATTTGCAGTAAGAACCGCACCTGAGCCTACTAACGTTCCACCTGTACCAGCAGCTAACGTAATAATCTCATCCGCACTTGCTGTACCAGTGTTGATGATTACAAAGTCAAGAGTATCACCTACTTGACATCCAGGCGTTCCAGCTACAGCTAAAGCAGCCGTAGAAAGTGTAAACGCTCTGTCTGCAGTAGGGTCCATCATAATAATCTCATTGCGTATTTCAGCAATCGTCACCGTGTGAGCTCCAGCAGATAAAGCTGCAGGAACTGTCGGGCGATGAGTAAGATTCTTGTCAAGTCTCCCAACTTCGAGTTTCGAAAGAATTAATTCATTCATATTTTCTAATTTTTGTTTTTTTTGTTTTTGAAAAGTTAAATTGTAAAAGCGAGGCCGAAGCCTCCTTTCACTTATTAGTCTTGATTGCTAAATGCTGGAGCTGTGTCAGACACAACATATCCAGTAACGTACATTGAAGTAGTGCTTCTCGCAATCATTGTTATATCGTAAAACGCATTGTTGCTAACAGTAAGTCTATCATTGGTTGAGTTATTAGCCCAAATACCGCTATTTGCAGCACCTGCATCTGATTCAATAAACGCTAATCCGCCATCAAAGTAAGTAGCATCATCTGGAAAGTCGAAGATGATCTCCTGAGCCTCCGCAGCTGAACCAGTACCATGACCAACGAATCGGTATGTTACACCAGCTTGTGAAGGCGAAGGAATTGAATACGTCTTATTTCCATCTACTGCTTCTTGAAGAACAATTCTACCAGCATGCGTAGCCTCAACAATCGTTAAGGCGTCAACTGAAGTAATTGGCGCAGGCACAACTGGGTTGAAAGCTCCTTGAGCAGATTCTGTTATAACGAAGATAGAACTCGAATCTTCATCAACATGAATGCTGAATGAACTGTTTTCAGCTTCATCTCCTAAATTAATAACAGTTTCTTTACCAAAAGCTATTTCATTAGCTAAATCTTGACAGAACTCTTGAGCTTTTCCGCTTTCAATTTGAACGCGAATAAGGCTCAATTTACCGCCATGTGCATCTTTAAAATGTAGATTAACTCTTGCCGAATTTACACTATGTGCCCCCATAAAAGAAGATACAGGGTACTGAAATGCACTTAATGCATTGCCAGAATCTGTCCCTTCGTCTGGATTTAATAGTAAGTATTTTTCTCTATATGTTTCCATAATTTCTGTTTTTTAAAGGGTTATAGTAATGCAGCATCAGTGAGAGTAGTTTCTATAGCAGTGATAGCACTGTGAAGAAACTTAGAATTTGTCTCATCAGCCACCATGATCATAGGGTTTTTTGAAAACCTAATCTCATCAGCAATAGAAGCCATAACCTCCTTGCCTTTATGTGACGTAACAGTTAAAACAATTTCCATCTCTTGCCCTACGCCTTGTACACCAGTAAATCTAAGATTTACGTCATCGTCAGCATTAACCTCCATTTCTACTAGCCTACTTGTAGGAACTAGCATAATGTCAGACGTACTGTTTTCGAAGTATAAATATTTATCTTGCATAATTTTTTAAGTTTTAATAGTTAGTAATCAACGATTATCCCTTAATCATTACGTGCTGATTTGCTGCGCGAGTACAAAGAGCAATCTCTGAACGGTAGTGGAATACAGCGTTGTCTGTTCCTACATCTCCGTTGTTAGTATGACCTAAGATGCTACCAGTTACCCAGTGCTCCATCTCACGGTTGTACCCGTTAGCTTCCTTGTAGTACATAGCTAAGGCTGGTGCCTTCATTCCGCTACGTGCGTCAGTAACCTGCGATAAAGGAATCATAGCTCCTTGTACGTAGTTAGATGCACCTAGAAGAGTAGGATCGTTTAATAGTTTCCAATCGTGCTTGTGGAATGTGTATCCACCACGAGTAAACGACTTAAATCCTAGCTTTACAGCCATATCAGAGTCGTTATTGAATGCTCCAAACTGTCCTGGTAAACCAGCAGTTACTCCTGTAGAGATACCTGACGCAAGCATATCGTCGATAGCTAGGTCTTGCTTTCTGTTCACGTACATAGCGTACTCAGAAGGTGCACCTTGCTTATCAAGCTCCATGATAATATCATCGAACTCTCCGAATGAATCAAGTGGGTTAGAGTTAGCGTTGCTAACCTGAATTCCACGATCCTCGATAGCAGCGAAGTAGCCTTCAGAACCAGCGATATTATTATCAGGGGATACTGTTCCTCCGTCATTAAGCTCACCTAAAAGCATCATCATTTCACGACGATCCTCGAAACGAGCGCGAGCCTCTTGCTCACCTTTCATGAACCAACGGTACTCACCACCGCCTACGTTTACCCAACCGATATTCGTAGCTTGTGATCCGTTAACCTCATAACGATCTTTAACGATCATGAATGGGTTAGACTTTCTCACTGCGTTGAAATCGTCGAATGCTGTAGGTTGGTTAGTTCCTTGAGCGTACATGTTGCCAAGCTTAATCCACTCTCCGCCTACTGCGTCGTAGTCAGAAGCTGTTGCAGTAGTTCCGTCAAGCTTAATAAGCACAACATTTGAAGCTGAACCTGTTCCAAATCCACCAGACTTCACAATAAAGCGAGTTCCAGTAGAGCTATCCATTACTACGTCATTTGCCTGCACGTTAGACGTGAAGCTATCAGCACCAGCAGTTACAGTAAGTGTATCTCCGTTGTCTGTGATGTTAGCAACCTCGTATGTAAATGATTTGTGACGACGACCTGCCTCCCACCAGTCAATCTGGTCTGAAGATCCGCCGCTGTTAATTGCACCTGTAAGTTTAAGAAATCCAGTGATACCTTGATCACCGTATGTCTCGACGAGGTTAGGCATAACCTCATCTTTTGTTGTTTTTATTAAAGAGTCTACAGTTGTGTACGATTCAGGAGTAATTCTGAATGAACCTGCCGCCCCATCAATATTAGGGAGATCTGTCCCCCTAGTTGTTCCTAATGTTGCCATTGTTTCTTATTTTTAAATGTTAAATGTCATCTTAGAGGAATTATTCCTCATGATGTCTTTCACTTGCTCAGCAAGTGGATTATTAGATTGGCTAGAGTTTGTTCCTTGTCCTGGAGAGGCGGTTGATACATTGGCTGCTCTTTCAACTAACCCTTTTTGACCATCACCTAAACCTTGCTTGTAAGCAGCGCTTACAATTTGGTCGATGTTATCAGAAACGGCTCTATGCGAAGAAAGCGCATCAAAGTCCCAACTCCCATCTTCTCGAACAAAAGAATCAAAATATTCTTCTAGCCTTGAGTTTTTATCCTTTAGCTCAGATTTGTAAGTGTCGTTAAGCCCAAACGTAAAAGACTTATTGTTCCCTAGATCGAATTCCAATCCAGTTAACTGGTCTACCTCGTTAGACATTTTAGACACCCACTCGTCATTGATAACGGATGGTTGCTGAGTCTGCTGGACATCAGGAGCCGCGTATTTTTCACGAATTTCCGAAATGTTTTTTCTAGCCTCCTCAGCGTCTATTTTAAGTTGCAGTTGCGAAAGTTGGACCTGTTCCTCACTTTGAGTCTCAGTATCCGACTTGTAATTATTCTTGATAAGTAAGTTGACCTCGGTTGCAGAAAGGTTAGGGTACTTAGAAGCCATATCAACCCTTACGGCTGTTAAATCATCCATTTCGGATGGATTTAATGACTGATACCTGAACCAATCTTGCGGCGACCTGCCTGTCTTTTCGACAAACTCTGATATCGCTGCAACTCTCTCATCTAGAGGTGTTTGCTCCTGCGGAGTATTCGTAAAGTCATCTATAGATTTAACCTCCCTTCCGAGCTTTTCGCTCATGTATGTGAAGACCGCTTCTTCTATTTGACCGTCTGAATATTGTGGTTGCTCTACAGTTTCCTGAGGAGCAATAGTTTCTTGTTGTTCTACTTGAGGTTGATCTGTTTGAGACTGTTCCTCTATTTGTGCCTCTTGAGGCGGTTGCTCCTGAACGGGTTCAGAAACAGGTTGAGACTCCTGTTGTGGAGCCTCCTCTGTAGTATTTTGTGCATCTGCCTGCATAGAGGCAGCAAGTTGTTCGGGAGTATCAAAGATCTCCACTTTTTCAAATTGTTCTTCCATTATATTAAATTATTAATTATCTATTAAGCTACTTGTATCGGCGACTTAGCTGGCCCTAAATACAAAACAATACCACCATTACTGTCGGCAGTAGCAGTAACTGCTGTCCATCTACCGTATATAGTTATTCCTTCTGGAAATATATTAGTGCTATCAATTACTTCATTATTGGTTCCTTGACCTGAGCTAGCCGCAAGACCAAAACAGTCTCCAGTTGCCTCTGGTGTTAAAACAGTAAATGTAGCGTCTGCTAAACATTGTATTGCTACGACTACTTTCCCTGAAGGAGGAGTATATGCTCCACCGTCATCTACGAATGCACTCCCGTGCTGTCCAAAAGCCATTTGGTTGGCCATTCCTGGATTTGCTAATGTTGCCATGTTTTTATTTTATTATCCTAATGATACTGAAGAATTATCGAAACCGAACACACCATACTCTATTGGTTGGTTGGCTTTTGTTCCGATAGCTTCATAAGTTTTATCTACACCTACAGGAATGAAGGCAAACTCGCCACCTCCAATCTTAGCAGCTATTGCTGAGTTAGATTCTGTTTCATTGCGAACATAGATATAATTTTCTAGGTCAGGGTCTAAATTCCTTATATACAAGTAAGCTCTTTCAAGCTTTTCATTTGCTTTATATAAAAGAAGGTCGTCTGTATCTGCAGCCGTTCCTTTTACCTTAGCCCGAATAAGACTACCAGAATCAGCAGAAAGAACCGCCTGTGCGTTAACACTCATTGGAGAAGGCAGAACATCTGAACTAGAAAGCGAAAGTGATGCTGTTATTGTTGCCATTATTCGTTTATTAACATGTATTCTAACGTCATAGACGTAGCTACACTTGGTGTAATTTTAATGTCGTTTGCGCTAGCTACAGGAGCTACTGTTCTGGCTACCGTCCCCGTTCCGTTACCTGCAGTAGTTACTACGTAGTCATCAGAGGCTGCTCCTTCTTCTATTAAGGACAAGTCGTTACTGTCTTTTGCTGTAAAAGTTGCTACGCTAGTACTTGTTTCTACAACTGTAAAATTCGGGTATTTTGCGGCCACAACTAGATCGTTCATAGCAGCTGTTGTTTCTGTACTACCTAACGTTATGGTAACGCCGTCAAATACTGCTGTGTCTCCATCAGCCCACGTAGCAGCAAAAGTTACAGTAAACGCTGCTTTAGTTCCGTTAGTTGCAGCCCATGGGAAAAACGCAAAATCGCCAGCATATAGTCTACCTAAAGGTTCATCATCTATAGTAATCAAATGGTACTCTGACGCGGTTGTAGACATGTTTTTAATATATACTTTGTGCGCTTTATCAGCAGTATATTCGTCTGCATTTAAAATAGTATACTGATCAGTAGACGTACTTGTTTTCCTTGATAATCCGCTTGTGTCAGTTAACCCTAAACGAGGTGAACCTGCCTGTAATAACGAAGTTGAAGCATTTATCCCTACAGAACTGCTTGTAAGATCTGCGCTAGATATTGTTAATGTAGCTGTTGTTGTTGGCATTATATATATTATTTATGCTCCTTCGTGAAAAACAGCAAATTCGTAATACATATTAGCTGCTGATGTTGAAACTTTAATATCTGTTGTCCCGTCTGTTGGCAAGAACATCCAGTCTCCAGGATAAAGCCTACCTAAAATTACGTTACTTGCCATCTCCACAAGAAGGTAAGAAGTTACATCTGTATTAGATGTGTTTTTAATATACACTTTTCCTGCTTGAGCGTCAGCATAGGCACTTGCTGCTACTACAGATATATCATTAGTAGCGGCTGCTGTATATACTCTTGATACACCCGTAAACTGATCTATGCCAGTAGTAGTGCCTGCTTTAGTTAAAGTTGCAGTTTTTGAAAGATTTCCACCTCCAGAAAATTCTGAAGTGTTTAATGTAAATTGAGCTGTTGTTGTTGGCATGTCTTATATATTATGAAGCTGCAGATTGTGATATAACAGCATATTCTACAGTCATACCAGCAGCGCTTGTATCAACATCAACGTTATTAGTGCCGTCCCAAGGAAAAAAACACCAGTCTCCTGGATATAATCTTCCACATACGGTAGTAGCAATTTCTACATTAACGTAATCTGTATTTCCTTTAGAAGCGTTTTTTATGTACACTTTATGAGCTACTGAAGTGTCTGCATACCCAAGCACAGTACTACCTGGATCAGCTAAAGCTATACATGCGGCAGTTGTTGCAGCGGCGTAGTAAACAGTAGTAATCCCAGTAAACTGATCTAACGGAGTGCTAGTAGCGGCTTTAGTTAGTTGTGCTGATGATCTTAGGTTTAATGAATCTCCTGTAAGATCTGCACTTGTAAGAGATATGCTTGCTGTAGCCATTTTAATTATTGTTTATATGCAAATATAGTTATTATTTACGTTTGTTTTTTTTAAGCACTTTAACTTTAGGCTTACTACCAATAGAGGTAACCCTATCCCAAGATTTTTTAGTAGGATAACCTTTGTCTCCTGGTTTAGCTGTTTTGCCTCCTTTTTTCTTTTTGGCTCTTATGTTGGCCCATAAACCTGGTCTCTTCATGACTTAATATGAGTAGCTGTTTTAAATACTGCTTTTTCTACGGATTTAGGATGCGGTGCATAATCACCTTTCATAAGGTAGTATCTACCCTTCTCTTCCATCCAGTGGTAACCTTTAGGAGGATCAACTTCTACTTTTTCGCTAAATATTTTTAATTTGTTATTTTTCTTTACAGCTTTCATCTTAACACTTCCATTTTCTTAAAGCTAGTGCTTTACGTGTTGGTTTACCGTTTGGTTTTTTCATAGGGCCTTTTACACCACCCATTCTAGCACAAAACGACTTACGTCTTTTAGCAGACTTAGAACCTCTTTTAACTTTTCCCGTAACAGCCATTTTTAATTTACTGCCTGGGTTAGCCCTACGGTAAGAAGCTATGCCTTTTTTATTTAACCCTCCAGAAGGACTTTTTCCAGCTTTACGAGTCCACGCAGGAGTCTTACCTCCTTTCTCCATAACCTTAGGCTTACATCCTTTTTTGCAAACTTTCATTAGAACGAACTCATTAATATTTCATCAACCGCTTCCTGTACTTCTTTTTTACTAGCTTCTAACTGCATCATTATATTGGCTTGGAATCTTTCCACCTCATCTCCGTCATTAAATACAATTATAGTAGGCACTACTACAATCTTATGTTCCTTTTGTAGTTCAGGACTAGCAAGTATATCAACCCTCTTCCCTTTGCAGTCACTAAGATCGTCTAACCAATCCACACTATTACTAGCATTAAAACTCGCATTAAATTCTACAACACAAACTCCTGAGTCTGGTATACCAATCTCTTCTGGTATAGAAACATATACCACTGTTGAAAATAAACTTAACAGGCATACAGTAAGGAATCCTTTCATAGCTTATTTTTTTAATTCATCAATTTTTCTTTCGATGTTTTTTAAATCATCTTTTATTTCTAATACATCCTCTTGCGTAGTCATAATAGTTTGTCTTACTAACTGATCTTTCATATCAAACTCCATGCGTGTAATCTCTGGATCTGGCGGAACAGGCAATTCCATAGCTAAAGTTATATCTGCTTGAAGAGCAAACCACATTCCTATTAAAGCTGCAATTCCAGCTGCACCCATACCTATTGTTTTTAGGTCTAGTGTTACTTTAGTGTCTTCTCCAATTTCTTTTGCCATTTTATAATATTACGTAGTTAAGTCCAACAGAGAAATCATGCCATTCTCGATTCCAATACTTATTGTATTTACCCTCTAAGAACACACCAAGACTCTTATTTAATCTCCACCCAAAGATAAGGCCCCCAGAGTAATCTATCCACTGCCCCCCTTCCGTTGTTTCAAAGTAAGAATACTCTCCCTCTGTCTTAAGGTGGTAAGGCATTACGCTGATCCAGTTGTGTATCCAGAAGTCTTTATCAAACTTGTAATAGTCATACCCAACAACAGCTGAATAGTTCCATTGGCTAGGTAGCTCACTTCGCTTGCGACCTACATAATCATCAATAACTTCTGGGATAATAACTTGTTCCCATACGTCTACGCTATTAGCTACAAGATCTCCATCTGGATTGTAGTACTCTCCTTCTTGTACATTTATAGTATAACCTTCTTGTATTGCAAGAGTTGTATAGTGTAGGTTACCATTAGATAACATCCATTCCTCAAGAGCGTTATATCCATAAGGCTCAGATATACGTTGTGCTATACCTAAATTAAAACTGAGGCGGTCATTTACATTTAATCTTAGTCGTTGGGAGCCCTCAAAGTACTCTACGTCTGCAAATCCATCCTGCACATACTCAACCTTAGTTATCCAGTTTTTAGCTACGTATCTAAGGAAGTGATTTTGATCTAAAAAGTTTCTACCTTGTTGTCTACGCCAATCAGCCTCGAATAAAAACTCAAAGCCTTTTACTTTACCAACAGTAGCTGCATCGCTGTAAGATCTCTCCGTGCCGTTATAGAATGTATTAGCTCTATTTTCATATCCAAACCTAGCTATCTTACGGACACCTGCGGTTAAAGAATAGTCAAATGGAGTTGATACAATATCCGTTTGTAAACCGCCTCCTACAGAATACACGTTGTTATCAGCAATAGAATTACCTCCACTAAAAGCCGTATAAAACGTAGCAAACTTAAATGTTTTTTTAAGAGTTTGCCCCTTAGCTGGAACCGCCAAAGCAATAAGAAATACAACCAACATCAATGCAGCGTATACAAATGAAGATAAATCTTTTTTTTCAACCATTACAACTCGAATCCAAAGTTTAAAATCATAAATCTGTTTTTTGCGCCTGAACATTCAGAACAAAAAGCACAGAGCTTTATCTCAATAATAGTTAATCTACCAAGTCTGAAGCTTAGTTCATACTTTTCTTTTTTGTTGCCTTTACCCCAGCTGTTTATCCAATCTATTTTCATTATGCTAAAATTATTCGATTATAAAATTCTACGTCTATGTCCTTAATAGGATTTATAAAGTTAACACGACAATGCCTATTAATTTCTTGCCTCTTTGTCTTGCTGTTTGTTACGCAAATATTTGCAGCCTGGTATTCAGCATTTTCAGTTAGCAGTTTATCAACACGCTTTTTCGTTGTTTTATTTGTTTTGTAACTCATAATTTAATTATTTTTTTAATTGAAGTTCTTCCGTTATATTTAATAACAACCTGATACAAGCCTTTAGAGAGGTGCGTAAGGTCAATTCTTTTTTCTTTAGTCCCCACCACTACAAGCCGCCCAAATACGCTGTATACCTCTGTAATCACATCTAGAGGGGTTTGTATATTTAAAACGTCTATTACTGGATTGGGGTATACGCTAAATCCATTGTTCGTTTCTGGAACCCCTGCAGGCCAACCCTGTTGGCAGTAGTCATATAGATCAACGCATGCTCCATCCCACGCTACTTCGCAACAATACGGGTCTATCGTTATAATCCATGCATAACATGAATCGTTTAGATAGTACGGATCGCCTGCTTCACCTATACAACCAGCATCGTATAAGCAAGAATCATTATTAGGTGTATTAGCTAACTCATTGTAATTCACTGCAATAGGGTCCATGCAATCAAGTGTTACTTCAATGCAAGAATCTTCAAGTTCTGTATTAGCATCTGAGTTGTAGTTAAAAGCCTCTTCATTCATACATCCGTACACAAAAGGAATACAGCCTCCGTTCTCTGTGTTTGCGTCTGGATTGTAGTTAAACTGTGTTGGATCGGTGCAACCAAAAATAACAGGCGTGCAATCTCCAGAATCAGTTGCTAAAGCATTGTAGTTAAAAGCCATAGGGTCTTGACAACCAACAACTTCAAGCTCATTACATACACCATCACTATCATCATCATTCACGCAAGAGTTATTACAATCATAGTATTGAACTGGATAGTTGCAATCAGAGTTTGTGTTAGCTTCTGAATTATAATTACATGCTGATTCATCAGTACATCCATATACGTAAGGTACACAGCTGTCACCACAGAAAGGAGTGAAGTGATACACAGTCCAATTTGGCCCTGTAAATGGTTGAAGTGCACCTTGACCGTTGTTTATAAAAGGATTGCTACCTTCAGATAATAAAGTATCTCCTGCTTCATTAAGAACGTATACAGAATTATGTAGTGTTTGGAATGCAAGCTCTTGAGGTGACTGTTGTTGATTGCCAGACTGAAAGTAATATATATCAACCTCCTCGTCGGAATCTAATACAATATTCCAAGACTGATAAAACTCACCAGGACCTACAGTAAATAGCCACTGTTGATCTCCCTGCACCATACCTATCTTAGAGTTACCCCATCCATCAGCTGCGTCGTCTTCTAATAATATTTGTATTGTACATGGACTAACTAGATCAGCTATTGTTGCAGTGCTGTCGTAATTTAATGCTTCAGAGTTAGTACAACCCCACGTATGTAATGTTTCGCAAGTGTCTGGCAACTCAGCTTCAGGATTGTATTCTACATAATCATCATCCATACATCCGTAAATAGGAGGTGCTGGTGGGCAAGGTTCAGGAAAAATAGCTCCTGAATACATTGTATTACCGTTATCAAATTCTGTAAACGCTAAATCTTCTAGCTCCCATATAACGCTATCGCAAGATGTTATAACACATGCTCCGTCTTGTCCACCCGATGCGTAACCATTAAGCCCGTCTCCAAATTCATCCACTAAGACTAGCTCAAAACCTAAGCTAACACAAAAGTCATAACTGTATGTAACTAACTGATCGCCAAAGTCAAACTCACCTGGTATAACCTGTTCGTATGGTTGACCATCAGCTATATTTACTAATGTAAATCCAGTCTCACCAGGCCATGTATCTAATGTAAGGTCCATAGAAACAAGAGTCTCAGTAGAGTCGCATTCAAATACATTACAGCTTCCGTTATCAATATTAGCCCATGGGTTATAATTATTTGCAACAGGATCGGTACATCCAGGAAGAGGCGGTACACATGGATCTAAAGTAAAAAGCACGGTATCTAAAGCTGAATCAAAATCATATACTGCCGTGTCTAACCCGCAAGTGTTACTTATCCTGTACCAACCCTCTCCAAATCCACAGCATATCCCATCACCAAATACATCCATCATCACAAACTCATAATCACCCGATGGTAAAAATACCATATGGCTTTGTAAGGTGCTATTCTGAAGGGGTGGGCTTACAGCTACAACCTGTGACTCTTCGTTAAGTATTTCCCAAGAGTTTTCCCCAGCATATTGGTCTGTTTGGATTTGTACATCTAGCCAGCTTCCTTGAGCTAATATTAATGAAGGGAATAAAAATAAAAGTAATAATAGTTTTTTCATTATTGTATAGCGTTTACTGAGTTTGCAACTTCAATATTTATAATTGTTCTTGCAGCTGTAGCAATAATATCACTAGGTTCAACAAAAGAAAAAAACACCTCTGAAGCTGTAGATACATCTATAGAACCTGACGTTGTAGATATAGTAATAGCCATTATCCTAGAACTTCTGTTATGTCATCATTAACAATAAATGCACCAAACAAAATAGTTTTTCTGTCATTATCAGAATCAATAGTATTTCCTGGGTCTTCGTATTGTAGGTCATATACATATCTACCAGGCGCAACTAATTTCATATCTGCAGCAGAAGCTGAAATAGTAACAATACCTGTAGCTGCCGTAGCCTCAACATAACTATCGCTGCTTGTGTCTGCAGTTGTACTGGATACAACATCCGTAAGAGCTACAGTAAGTTGCTGACTAATAAGGTTTTCATCTGCTGAAGAGTCGGTCCCCAGTGAATGTAGAACAACACCATTACCTTCATTGCTAGACATGTTATCTCTA
>Ga0209337_1001652_pt1 | contig 16787 bp, 18 predicted proteins | sample LinPmetageLP53_FD_184044 | JGI IMG/M metagenome (GOLD analysis project Ga0209337, IMG submission 184044) | Marine viral communities from the Pacific Ocean - LP-53 (SPAdes) (version 2) | ecosystem: Environmental > Aquatic > Marine > Oceanic | place: Pacific Ocean | collected 2010-02-08
CTTTATCCCATGTAAAATTAGCATCCTCCCATTTAATTGGTGTTGCCATTAATTATTGGCGTTTCTTATTTCATCTCTTGTTAGAGGAGTTCCTGTGGGGGAAACAGATATTTCATTATTAAATACTATTGTTGATTTAGTAAAGAATTTTTGTGAATTTTTATTGATTTCCTTTTGAATGTTTTGAGATATTAAATAGCCTTGAAGTTCTAAACCAAATTGTGTTTTTACAATTCTATTATTTCCTTGTGCAACTTCTGTCGTATTATTATAGCTGTCTATTTTTGCCATAAATTTAAATCTTTCTTCATCCCCCCAATATGAATCTGAGGAGTAGTTGATAGCTTCTACAATATCATTATTCTGGGCTACATAATCTGTCCAAATAGTACAAGTATAATTTATTTTTACAAAGTCAGGCATAACCACAGCATGCATTTCTTTTTGTGGTGTCCTATTTTGGAGGACTGTAAAGTTATCGTATTGGTTTCTTTTAGTGTATTTTTCTTGAAAAGTATAATATAGGTTTGGATTATTAGCATCCATTTTATTACCTAAATCTCTACGTTTTGTAAGGTTTTCTCTCTTAAACATTATAAGAGGAACTTGAATTTTTCCCTCTTTATCTCTATAATATCCATCTTTTTGAATACCTTTCCATCTTTCAGGTGAACCATAAATTAAAGGAACGTTTACTCGATCACCATTTATAAGAACTGAGGGTTTTATTACTTTATCAAAATAATACATAATAGCTTCATCATGATCTTGTAAACCAATTGTAATATCTTTTACAGTATCATCTTTGCGAGTTGTGATTCTTCCTCTATTTAAATTAGATCTATTATCGGGATTTGGAAAACCCTCAACAGGAAAACCCTCAGCAAATCCAGAGGATAAATTATCCCTCAAACGATCATAACCGCTTGCTGGTACTGGTGTATTTTGGTGTATTTGTTTTCTATCTGCCATTTTAGAATATCTTATTTACATACCCACCATCTAATTTAACAGTTGAGGGGTATTTTCCTCCTCTTAAAGGTATTAAATTGAGTTTATCTACTCTTGATAAGTGAGAATTAACTAATATAGAAAAACTATTACCAAATCCAACAGTTTCCTCTGAAATAGCATAATCTGGATCTCTACCCATTATGAGTTGATTTTCTACTCTTGAGTCTACTTCATAAAAATTATTGCGAAATAACATTAAATCTCCTACCTCAGGTATTAAATTTATGTTTGATAATTCATGTTTAAGAAAGTTAAAACCAACGGTTTGATTAACGTCAGATCCAAAGTCATCGGACGACCACGCTTGGTCTTCTCTCTTAACTAAACACGCTATTTTCAATGGTTCATAGTAATGTTTACCCGGTGCCTCACCATAAACATTTACCTTTGTTTGTTCAAGGGCAAATTTATAGTATGCGACTTCTGTTTGGATTATATCCTTAAGTAGCTCGCTATTAAGTGATTGGAATAATGATATGTCTCGAGAGTTTCCAAATAAAGCCATTAATCCATTCGTTTAAGGGTTTTTTCTTTCCATCTTAAATTCATTAGTCCTTCTATTTTAAATTCTCCCTTTTCTACATCTGAGTATAACATTGCATCCCTCATAGGTTTTAAGTCATCCTTTGGGTTATTTCGTGTTACGAATTTAATTTGAACTCTTGTAAATTCTATATTTTCCTTTTGTGGGTATTCTTCAGGTGTAATATTATTAACAATTGTAACTTTATCTATGCCTCTAACCTGATCCAAAATTGTAGTGATATTGATTTCTCTTTTAGACATCATAGATGCCTGTACTTGGTAAGTGTTTACAACTTCTGATAGTATGTCTTTTAATTTACTCATTACATTATATAAATAGGGTAAGGTACCTTAGTGAATATTTCTTGTGATTGTTGTGATTCTTGGTTTTTCCTTTCTAATTGTTTTAATCTAGTAGTTTCCTCAAGAAGTTTTTGAATTTCTTCTATTAGTTTAACTTTTTCTTCTTTAGCTTCTGTTATTAATCTTACATGGTCTAAAGTTGTTTCGGCTCCAGGAATAGGAATAGTAGTATATTTACCTCTAATACTTCCTAACATTTCTTTTATTAATGCAAGTGCATATTTTCTAATCCACTGTCTACCAGGTTCATTAATGTAAGCATACACTGGATTAGTGTAGGGTACATTAGAGGCATCTGTTATAAGTCCGGTTGATGGATTTTTTACAGGGGCATTTGCAACTGATTGGAGAACATACTCAAAATGAAGAGTATAATCACTAGTAGGAATAGGAAATAATTTTAAATATCTATTTGCTGTTAACTCAAAATGATATCCTGATTTTCTAATAGTATCATTTAGCTCAATTGCTTGTAGTTTTTGAATATCAAAACTTAAAGGCATTAGCATAAAGTTTACACCTGGTGAGAAATTACCAAATCCAAAGGACTGCATTAGTGATTGAATTCCTGTACCTGTACCTGCGTAAGGGTCAAAATATCTATTAATTGCTGCGGGTGAATTATGGTATACTCTTTTAATATATACTCTTTCTGAGCCACTTATAGAAGAGCTTATAGCTGATAGTAAATCATATTTTTGTTGGGAGGTGTTTACCGGTATAGAGCCATGTTGTAATTCATAATCTCCTCCAGAACCATCTGCTTCACTACCATATTGCTCAGATAAATTTACTACTCCTCCTAAGTTTGGTGTTATTAGTTGATTGTTAAAGTTTGAGCCTGTTACTGTGCCTTCTACATTTCCAAAATTATTTATTATTTGAAAATTATATAGTTGTGTTCCGTATTCATTTGTTGCTTCTTCAAAGGCTGCGAAAAAATTTACGGCTTGTAGTTCAATGTCTACTAGAGGGTATCCTAATCTACTAGCACACCATGTAGCAACCATTTCTGAGTCTGTTTGAAATGATTGATCATTATCATAGAATCCGAAGGGGGTGTCACCAGGAAAGAAAGATGAGGAGCCTGGCCATATTGGAATGTGAGACATTGGGTTATATTAATTTGGGCGTTCCATTATAAATATAGAAGAATACCAAAAAATATAAGAGGTTAGCCAGCTGATCCTGTTGATATTAAAATATAGCTTGGGTTATTTGCTAATGAAGGGGGTTCCTTATAGAGGGCTCCTTTTTCTTCGGGATTTTCTTCAGGTAGACCATAAAGTTTTATAGCTTCACCTAAAACCTCAAGGGAGGGTTCATATATTTCAGTTTCTACTGTAGTGTTTATTGTATTAAATTCTACTACCTCATAGCCATCAAGATCTAAAAAAAGATGATTTATAGCTAATTCACCTAACAGATTACCAAAAGAATTAGTTGCAGGGTTATAAATTATCCAAATATATCCCTCATTAAGATTTTTATTAACCTCTTGAGGATTTAATGACCATGGTGCAAGGTCAACTTCTACTCTATTAAAGCGAGAAGTTTTAGATGCTTGTATCTGGCCATCCGATGGGGGGATTTGTAATACTGAAGTAGGTGTATTTTCACTCCCACCGGAAAAGTAGTCTACATTTTCTGTTTGGTTAGGAGAGCCTGGGCCTGGCCAATTTGAATATTTCATATCCATCTGATACCCTCCATACAAATGAGTTGCGCTAGTGCTTGTCCATACTTGAAAATTTCCACAGTTAGCGCCATATAAATGAAAATAGAAAACTAGTTTTTTGCTAGTATAATCTGTTAAATTTAAAAAAGGGGATGTTATAGAGCGGAGGTTGTGGGTAGTAGCGCCGACAGATACATCAGTATATAAGAAGGGGGCTCCTTCTGTTTGGGGTAGGGTTCTAGTGGGAACTTGGGTTTGGTCAATTGAAATACCATCATTGGGTCCAGTTTCTCCCGTAGAGGATCCAATAACTTCAAATTTTCGGTGAATAGAAAGAGTACCAAAATCATCAAATACAAATCGGTATTTAGACGTCCATGAGCCTGATGTTGCATTAGAGTTAGCATTATTGGTTTTCCAAAAATTATCGTCTACCCCATCACTTCCGTCGGTAAAGTCGTGGAGGTGGAGAAGTTGATCGTTTGGGAGATAATCAGGATTTACTTCCTGTGAGCTACTGATTGTAGTTTCAGTTGTACTATCAGCCCCTAATAGAGATAAAGACTGTAAATTAACATTACTGCCACTAGATATTAATTTTTCCCATCCCATTAGACCTATGAAGGATATGGACCGAATCCTATAGGAGTAACACCATCCGGAGGAAAATTATCCGTAAGTGTACCAGTAGTTTGTACACCATTTCTATTATAATAAGTATTACCTCCAAACACACCGCCTGTAGTTTGTGTAAAATAGAGGTATATAAATATATCGATGTATTCATAAGGAAAAGTATCTGCGTTGTATGCTGGGGGATTAGATCTAAATATATGTCGATATACACCACTACCCTCTCCACCAGCATCATCTGGATCATATCCAAGTTTTGACCAAAAACCATCAATCGCAAATGGATTAGTGAAAGTCTCATAATAAGTTCTTACAGAATCTGCTGTAACATAATTATAAGTGTCTGAATTAGAATCATCATCTATCCAATCATATTCGCTAATATTCCAAGCTATGGGTGGTCGCCTATCTTTATTATTCGGTAGAAGGATGTTCAAATCATTCATAGTACCTGCTAGCTCCTCAAGGGTTGCTCCATATGCTATTAAAAATACAAGTAAATCGGCAGAACCAACTTCACCATCTCCGTTGGTATCAAAATTAGAGTTATAACTCACATCACCTTCAGCTTCACCATATGCTATAAGAAAGGGAAGTAAATTACCAGAACCAATTTCACCATCCCCATTAAAATCTAAGTTAGCTTCATTCCAAGGAATATTATAATCCTCCTCTTCCTCCTCTCCCTCATCAATAGGAGCATTTGAAATTATTACAAATTTACTGTTGCCTATATTTTCTATAGCACCACCAAGACCTCCGTCCTCTATTTTCATTAAGGTTCCCCAGGGAAGATCATCTTGATCTGGTAAATTATGAAAGAATACTCCTCCATCTACTTCAAGAGAGGGAGAAAGAGTAGGTGGTGATAATATCTCTAGAGATTCTACGTGGGCATTGCTGCCACTATTTATTAGTTTTTTCCAAGATGCCATAGATTATCCCTCTGAAACCATTAGACGCATTCTTCCATCATCGAGTGTATAGCTCCATAGCTTTCCTACTATTAAAGGATCTGAAGTTGGGAGATTTTTTAGGATTATTCGTGATCCTGAAATTGTTAAATTACCATCTGAGATTAGCTCTTTTAATTCTGCTATGCTACCGCTTGTAATTACTTTTCTCCATTCAGACATTTCATTACTTTTTAGGTGGATTCTTTACCTGAGTCTCTAATTTTTGTAATTTTTCTGCTTCTGCTACCATCTTATGTAGAAGATTTGCCATAAAAGGAGCTTCTCCCCCTTTTATCGTTAATTCTGAAAGAGATTTATGGATAAATATCACTTCGTTTAATTCTAAATTTGCCATAACTTTTATTTTAATAATTTATTTTGTATTTTTGCCGTAATTGAGTATATTATTTGGAGATCTACTCCTTTAAATTCTGACTTCGCTATTAAACCTAAAAGATATTTTAATTCTATTTCAGTCAAGTCAGTTTTAAAATTTTGTCTTCCTCCAGTTTTTTTTGCGGTTTTCTTTATATCATCTACTATTGATTTTCCCATAACTTATTATATAATAAACTTTATACGTACATCCAAATATCTCCAGTAGCAGTGTCTATGTGCATATTACCTGTTCCTGCGGTATTACCAAAAATTGGAGCATTTGAAGGGGGTAATGCAGATTGGGATACTGATGTTAAGTAAGCTGTATCATTTCCATCAGTAGCAGTAGAAGATAAATTTTGTATGCTTAAAGCCCATCTACCAATATTAAAATCCTCTCCTGTTACATCCTCCGCCCAAAATAAATTTGCATCTTGGGATGATCCTCTATTAACAGAAATACCAGCGTCTTGTGAAGGTGCTGAATCAGGCTGATTGCTATTTAATTCTATAAAGTTATCATCAGTTGATACAGTTTCAGTATTGAGAATTGTAGTTGAACCATCTACTACTAAGTGTGCAAATGAGCCTGTCTTAGCTGTAACTTGAACTATTGCATTACCACCACTACCACCAATTGATGATGCTAAAGCAACACCATCACTAGTAACTGATATATTAGCTCCTGCTCCAACGGCTATAGTTCCTATAGTTGAAAATGTTGTACCTGTTAAACCATCACCTGCTGCTACTGAAGTAACTGTTCCCGCGGATGAGGCTGTGATGAGTGCTCCTAAGGCTGCTATTGTTGCCTTTTTAGTGGTGCCACTGTCGTCAAATGCTATAAAATCACCAGTAGCTATATCAGTACTAGAATCTGCTAAATTACTAATGTTTATTCCTAGGGTTACATCACCTGCGCTTCCATTAGATACATCGATTCCTCCCTCTGTAGCGTTAGCAATTGATGAAATATAATTTGCTGCTACAGATTGGCTTAAACTTTGAGTAGCTGAATTTACATAAGTAAATATGGTACTACCTAATGCTAATCCAGTGTTAGTTACAGCTACTGCATCGGTTATAGCAGAAAATTCTCCACCATCTTTTAGGATTGTAACGGTGTCTCCTGTGTATGCTCCTGATATATCGGATGCTATTTGGTTTGAGGAAGAAAGTAAACCTGCAGGTAAAGATGAAGCTGCTATATTTGTTAATCCACTACCATCTCCTGTAAATATCCCATCTACAAGTGTAATGCCACTTCCTGTGACCGAAATAGATCCTGTAAATTGGTGGACGATGGTTGAGGGCTCTTGGCTTCCTGAGCCGAATATATTACTACCTGAGTGATTTAATATGTCAGAGGATTCAAAATTAAAACCATCAAAAAGGAAGTTACCATCTAATGTTAAATTTCCACCTATTTCTGCATCATTTGTAACATCTAAAGCAGAGGCTGAAATAAATCCGGATGCTGAGATATTTCCTGTGGAAGTAATGTCAGCAAACCTAACTGAAGATTGAGTAGTTAAACCTACAAGAGAAGCTGTTAATGAATTATTTGCAGAGTTATAAATAAGATCAACACCTCTTTGACCTGTTGTGTCAGAAACTAATAGATTTTGAGAGCCTGTTAGGGAAAAAACACCTGCTGAAGGCTCATTAATTGTGATATTTTTATGTGTACCACTAGTTAAAGACTGACTTAATATAGTTGTAATGTCAGCTGCTGATTTTGTAGTAGCTGAAAATGTTAATGATTTATCAGTACTATTACCATTAATTGTTATGTTATGTGAAGCTGCAAAATTTAAAGTATCATTACTAGAGGCTGCTACTGGATCAGTACCTGATGGTGCGTCAATTGTTTTAAAGGCAAAAGCATTTGAACCTAAAGCTCCTATATCTGTTTGTGTTCTTGTTACTATGTCTCCCGCACTATTTCTTACAAGTACAAGATCACTTGCACCTCCTCCTGAAAGACTTCCAATTTGTATTCCTCCACTTGATGTGATATTTAGTAGATCTGCGCTACTACCACTAGTTATTATTTTTTTCCAAGTTCCCATTTTAGTATGGTATTATGTTATTTATTCATTATTTTTAAAGCTATCCTATAACTGTTGTATTTCCACTGGGTCTTTTTGCTGCAAAGAAGCTACCTACAGCAGGTACTTCAAATGCTGATGTATTTCCTATTGCAGCATAAAATCCTGCACTTGCTGTAGTTTGAAGATTTTCACTTAGGAAGAGAAATGATCCTGATGCTGTGGTGTCAATTGTAGATCCTGAGTGATATACTGTTATTGGTGAAGAAGCTGACACAGCTCCAGATGTTTTTGCATATCTAAGTGATGAGGATCCTACTGATCCTGATAAACCATGGGGGAATATAAGAAATTCATTTAATTCTGTAAAGAAAAACTTATCTGTATCATCTAATTCCCCATCTCCTAATACTTTTGTTTTTATAGATACTGCCCCTAATCCACTTCCTACTCCATTAAAGATATTTGAATACGATGAAGTTAATATTTTTCCTCTTTCTTTACTTAAAGCACTACCCGTTACTGTTGAGGATGAAACAGATGCACTTAATATAAAATGAATATTAAAACTAGATGTAAATGCATTTTCATGAAATTCATTAGCTGCTCCTCCTGCACCTATAGAATGAGTAGCACCTGTTGCAAATGTAGAGTTATTTGTTATAGTTGTAGTATATGGTGATATTCCTGTTCTAGGAAAAAATGAATATGATGCAGTAGGAGGAGGTCCATCTTCCGCCATTATGCCTACAAGCTCATCATTTCCCATTGATGATATTTTGTTAAAAAAGCTAGCACTTACCTGTGTGTATGCTTGTGGAGATAAATTAGCTGCTAGATAAGTACTCATCATATCAGCAAAATTTGATTTTTTGACAGGAATATAAAATTCTTTATTTATTTTTACAATTTTATCTTCTTCTACTTTAGTTCTATCAAACCAAACACTTTGAGCCCCATTTTGTAAACTATGAGGAATTCTTTGTATATCTTTAGAAACTCTACTTGCAGAAAAAGCATCAGATGATGATATAGTTGCAAATTTATTTATTTTATATTTTCCTTTAAATAATTCAGCCATATTAGTTGTTATATCTATACATATTAATATTATTTAGTCTTTTAAGCATAAATCCAAACTTCGGTAGCATTTGTATTTACGTGGATATTACCTACTCCATCACTTCCATCAGCTGGGTTATTTGTTAAAGGATTTTGAATAGTAAGGTCAGGGCTCTGGTCATTAAAAGTAGTTACTGCTAAATAGGAGTCTGGGTGTGCTGTTTTAGTGCTATAACCTTCTAGAGAGTCATTAGATGATCCTGATTGAAGATTTCCTAGACTTATTGACCATCTATTAACCGCCTCATTCCAAAATAAATTTGCATCTTGGGATGATCCTCTATTAATAGAAATACCAGCGTCTTCATTATCACCTTGGCCTCCCTCAACATCTGAATTCAATAATATGAAATTATCCTGAATTGTTAATTCTTCTGTATTGCCTAAAAATGAAGAATCAGTGACTTTTAAAGCAGAAAATGATCCTGTGGAAGCTGTTACTGAGGTTACATTTATATAGGGATTGAGTGCTAATTTATTAGCTGAAGATGAAAGATTAGATGTAGTATAAAAATCTAAATCATCAATAGCATATGTAACTGAGTTATTGGTTGGGTTACCCTCTGATCCACTAAGAAGTATGTCAATAGTAGTATTTACAACAGTAGTGCCATCGTATCCTGTTCCATTAGTTACACTAATACCATTTCCTGCTGATATTTCTGTTACAGTTCCTAATACTGATCCAACTATTGATCCAGATAAATTAGTTATTGTTGTTTTTAATGTGTCATTATTGGAACTAGTTCCAAACATTATTCTATCTCCTCCTGCTAAGACTGAAGATCCATCAGTTGATTTAGAGATATTTAATGCTATTGTTTGTGTTACTACTCCATCTGCGGTGCCTATATTACCAGTAGTAGTTATATCTGATCCTGAAGTATCAGTTGTTGAAGCTGAAACAATATAATTTAATGCTATAGTATCTAAGAAGTCTGCTGATGAAGATTCTTGAAAATGAAATATTTGCTTACCTGATGCTAAGCCAGAGAAACCTGAAGTTACAGTTACTCCTGAGGCTGTTATAGCTGAAACTGTTCCATCTGTTGCAGAAGCTGTTCGGAGTGTGGGAGCAAGAAAATGAAATGCTCCTGAGATAGAGGCGGATATTTGTGCTGATCCTGATAATATACCAATATTTGTTAAAGCACTTGATGAAATATTTGATAATCCACTACCATCTCCTGTGAATAATGAAGCAGTAACTCCACTACCTGTAAGTTGAAGAGATCCTGTAAATTGGTGATGATTTGCAAGAGCTGTAGGCATAGAACCCGATCCAAATAGATTGCCACTATCATGAGTTAAAACGTGTCGATCACCAAATTGAAAGCCTTGAAATATAAAATCCCCCGACATTGTTAGATCGCTATTCATATGAGCATCATTTACTATATGAAGAGCTGAAGCTGACACCCATTTCCCAGGCGCCGCCAAGGGGTAATTATATACCATATGAGAAGCAATTCCGGGATTCCCAATTTGATAGGAGCTTAAATATCCTCCAAAAAATCCATGGACTTGAAGGTCTGTTGTTTGGGATATATTTCCAGGACCTCCGTGGAAATGTGGGGCGAATGTGGTAGTTCCAAGAGGATTATATGCTATTTCTGATAACTCGGGGCCTTGTCCAAGATCATAATAATAATCCGCATTTGAGGCAGTAATATCACCAAATTTTACATCATCACCATTTAAAAAATGAGTTACGTTAGCTTGAGATTGTGAGACTTCGACGCCATTATTATCGGTAACGACGGATGTATCTAAAGTAACCTCATTCTGTTCATTTCCTGGAGTGGTTCCAAAAACTAAAGGTAAACTTCCTGTTAGAGAAAAGGTGCCTGGAAGTACGAAACTATCCGTATAATTTATAGTGATGTCTTGGTGGACATCTGTAGTGCCTAAATTTGAGGAAGAAAGTAATAATGAAGCTAAATCTTCTACATCTTCTCTAGAGTGTGTTGCAACTGTAAATGTTAGAGTATCACTACTTAAAGTACCCTCTATACTTAAAGGAGCATTTCCACTACCTGTTAGTAGTGTTAATATATCGTCAGCTTGAGATGAGGAAACGGTAGGAGTACCTCCTATGGACATTGTAGTGAAGGTAACTATATCTGTTCCTTGAGCCCCTACAGTTATTTGGTCTTCTCCTTTTACATCACCCGTTGTGGAGTCTGCTACTAAGATTTTAAAATCAGCGTTGGTGGTTGTAGGTAAAGTAAGAGAATTTGTTATTTGTATTCCATTACTTGCCGTTATTTGGTTTAAATTTGCATCTAAACCTTCTAATACTATTTTTTTCCAATCTGCCATTTTATACTATTATATATTTATACATATTAAACTTATTCTAATCCTAAAAAAAAATCATTACTAGCGCTATAAAATAAACCTCCTGCTACTGCAGTTGGAGTTATATTAAATTGTCCCAATACTGTTACTCCTTGAGCATTTATAACTAGTTTATTTTCTCCCTCTAATTTTACTAAAAATAAATCATTTACACTGTCCCCCGATATTTGTACTTGAGAACTACTTACTGTTGTTGAAAATAAAGTTCCTGTGACATGAAGTGGGAATTGTGGGTCTACTAAAGTAGGAGGGGAGTCATTTCCTGGACCTATACCAATATTATTATTGCTTACCTTATAAGGTATATTATGTAAGTTATTAAAGTTTAAATCAAAAGCTCCTGATATAAGAGTTTTTTCAGTTATATCTAGAAATATTGTTTCTTCAGAGATTAATATACTTGAAGGGGCGTCCTTAGATATATTAATTGTTGTAGGAGATTCTCCTGGAATCTCAATGGTTTTAATATCAGCCTCAATATTAACATTAGGAGTACCTCCATCTGTTGTATATTCTATTATTTCAAGAAATTTAACCTCTTCTCCACTAATTTCTAACTGAGTTGGATTTCCATCTAATATTTCAAGAGATGTTGCTACCTGCTCTGTTATTTCAGTTATATCACCCACAATTAATTACTATTTTGTAATCTCGGGAGATAATTTTATTTTTCCTTGAAGAAGACGAGTAACTATGCTTCCACTTTCAATTTCTATATCATAAAGAGCTTGATCAAATGTAAAGGCTGCTGTTTGGGAAGCTGACATTGTTAATGTTATTTGGTTTTTAACAGATCCACCTGCAGGTATAGATAATTCAAACCCTCCATTTCCATTATTATCAAAAGTATCTAGAGGGGCTAATGAACCATGTGAGTGTCTTATTTGCATTCTTACATTATAACCATCTAGATCAAATGGATCCCCATTTGCATCCTTATATTTGAATGTTCTTGTAAAAGTTGCTCCTTGCTCAATAGTAAAGCTATATTTTCCTGCTGCCATGATGTTTGTGTTATTTCATATATAAATATGAAGAAGTGATAAAAACTTAGTGATAACCATTTAATAATTCTAATAAATCTTCTATAGCTGCATGTCTATGTGAGTCTGTTAATACAGTTTTAAAGACATATTTAGAATTAGTTAATTTAGCCATATCATGATAGGCTGAGTAGTTTTTATCTTTTAAATCTATTTGATATGAATCTCCACAAAATATCATTTTTGAGTCTTTACCTAATCTACCAATGCACATTGCTAATTGAGATTTTGATAAATTTTGGTATTCATCAACAATAACTACAGCATTATCAAAAGTTCTACCTCTAAAATGGGCTAAAGATACTAATTCGATTTTTTCTTCTTTTTCTAATTTTTCTATTATTTGTGGTTTATTATAAACTTTTCGCATATTAGATCGAATAGGAACTAACCATGGTTCCATTTTTTCTCTTTCAGACCCTGGTAAAAACCCATTATCTTCAGTTGAAATAGTTGGTCTTGTTATAATAATTTTATTATACTGACGTTTAAAAAATTGATCTAAAGCAATTTGTACTGCTAATAGTGTTTTACCTGATCCTGCTTTTCCTACTACGAAATTATAAGGATGGTTTAATATTTCAGTTTTTGCAATTTTTTGTTCTTCTGATAGAGTTACTGAGAACCTAATATTACCTTTAGGTGGTGATTTTTCAATATTTTGTTTAGCCATATAACGTTTTGTTATACATATAAAAAGGGCCGCAAATTGCGGCCCTTTCCTTATATATTTTTAACCTAAGTTTAGACTGTGTCTAAATCTTGGATGTACACTTTACCGAAGAAGTCTGGACGAACCATCTTCTTAGCGTAACGTGTCATGATACCCTTTCTTGGTGTAAATGATACTGGATCATACACTAGAGGAGTCATAATGAGTGGAATATATGGAGCAAAAACAGCACCAGTTTCAAGGAATTGATTTCCTTTGTAACCCATTAGAATAACATTTTCAGTCATGTAAGGGTTTTTGTAAACTTGATATCTGTTATTAATAGCACCAATCTTCTGTACACCCATGTTGTACTTATCAGAATCTCCTGCTGAGTCAGCTGAGAATCCTGGAATTGATTCTAAAATTGTAGAAACTTTTGGAGAAACTACTAACCAGTTAGCACCACCACGTAGTGTCTTCTGGTGAATTAAGTTAGAAACTTTCTGTAGTTTAACACCTAATGTTTGGAACCAAGACATTTTAGTGTAGTATACACCTGATGCATTCGCTGTTGATGTGTAAGTTACAGCTGTTGAACCACCTGCAGTTGTATTATCGCTTACTACTACATCTTGTGCAACCTTAGCTGACCAACCTTCTACAGTATCTGCATTTCTAGTTAACATATCTAAAATTTCGAGGTCAATCTCCATTGAGATGTATTCGCTTAGGATAGAAGTTAACTCTGCTTCAGCGTCAATTGAGTGATAAGCATTAAGATCTTGAGCGAACTCAGGTGTCCATTGTGCTTTCAATTTACGTGTTTTAGCAGCTACTGTGTCAGATTGTAATTCAACGTTGATTTCAGGAATTTCTTGTGAAGAAACACCAGCTGCTGGAATAGCATCTTCGAAGTCATTAACGTTGTTTAGGTTATCTGGACCTTTTAAGTAATTAACTGCAGCTGTTGATAAATCTAGATTTGCTGCTGCTGAAACTACAAATTCAATATTATCACCAACTACTCTCGTATATTGTGGGAATACTACTACATCTGCAGTAGTGATATCAAATCCTCTTACTGCTTCTGCATCATATCCTGAAGCTGAAACTGCTGGAATTTGAAGTGTTCTTACTACTGAAGTAGCACCTACGTTATCACCAAATTCTCCCTTTTTAGACGAAGAAAATTCAGTATCTAAATTTAAGATTCCTGTAAAGGCAGCAGAAGCTGAAGCTACACCACCAGTACTTGTAAATGCTGACTGTGTAATTGAGTAACCAAACTCACCAGCACCATAAAGACCTTTGTCAAATGCACCATCAGTTCTCTTAAGATCCGAAGTAGCACCATATAAAGATTCTGCTGCGCCTTTAAAGTTCTGACCTGATCCATATTGGAAGTCAAGGTAGAAAATCAAACCAGCTGGTAGATTCATTGGTTGAACCGAGATAAGATCCTTAGCTACGATTTCACCAAATACTCTTCTTACAAGTGGAAGGGCAACACCTGCCCAAGCTTCAGAATTACCAGCTGATATGCTAGTTCCTGTCCCTTGCTGAGAAGCCTCATTTACAAGCTGTTTAGCTTGGTTTTCTAACAACATAGACATGTTGTTTTTTTCTGTTGAAGATTCGATTCCTTCTAGAAGTCCTGATTTACCCCACTTGTTAGCTAACTTAGCTGACTCTTGGGAGAGGACTTGGTACGGAGATGAACCTTCTAATAAAGTATTTACGTTCATTTTATTAGTTTTTGTAAATTATTGTTTAATTGTGATATTTGCTAGCTTTTGCATTCTAGCAACCATGTTATTAGATTCGTTAAGAATTTCTTTCTTTGGTGCAGTAGATTTACCTGCTGCTTTAGAAGCCATTCCTAAGCCTTCTTTTAATGATCTCTTTGGAGCCGCTTTCTTTCCTTTCGAAATAGTAAACGTATCCTTAATTGTTTCATAAATTAACTTAGCTTCTTTAGCGCTTTCAGCTTTGTCTAATGTTTCAACAACGCGAAGTTTTTGAACATCATCTAAAGTGTTTGCTTTAAAAATGCGGTTAACATATAGTAATTTAGAATTCAACAAATTAACTTCATTAAGTTCCTTACGGACTACTTTTAAAGCTGATTTAGTGTTTTTAAGCACTTTTTTGGTTTCATGAAGTTCCAATGAATTAATGTTTTCTTTAACTTCTTTATCTTCTTCCTTTATAGAGCTATTATTTCTATTAGCTTGTTTAGTAGCTTCTTTAGTAAAGAAATTTATTAAATAAGCCTTTGGATTAGATTTAGCATCAGCTACATTTTCATTCATTGATGTTTCTCTTGAAGCGTCAGCTGTTCCTGCAGCTGTTCCTGCAGCTGCTCCAATTTCTGCGCTACCTTTAAGTGACCGCGAAAATTTCTTAATGATTGGAGTAAGGACAGACTTAGCTATACCTAAAATCATAGTAGTTACAGTACCAGAAAATGCTAAAGTAGCTAGTCCATAGAATGCCATTAGCACCCTTTGAACCATAGGAATTGTAGAGCCACCCGCTTCGCCTGTTGCTATCGAGTTAGCAAAATTACTTATGTCGCCACCAACAGCATTTATTGCGCCTTCCAGAGTATCAACAAACCCCGTTATAAATGAGGGGTCGATACCTTCTTTTAAAACGTCGTCATTTGTTTCATCTAAATTATTGATTTCGTTAAGAAGAGCATCTAGGTCAAAATCCTCATTTTCGTTTAAACCTTGGTTAATATCATCAGCTTGGTGATGTACTTTTCTAACCTGGTCAGCACGATAGTTTGGATAACCTACTGCTTCATCAACGTCTTCAACTTCCTCATCGAGGGTTTCTTCGGCTGTTTCGCCTTCTTCTAACTCTAGTTCGTTAAGAATTTCTTCCAAATCAATTTCCTCATCTAGTTGTTCATCTTCATCCATTCCTACCATCTCATCGATATCATCTACCTCGTCGATTGTAGTTTCTTCAGTTACGTCTTCCTTAATTTCATCTTCTTCAACTTCATTTAGTTCTTCAGATAATTTCGCAGAAAGCATAGATTGAAGTTTTGGTGTAAAAGCTTCTTCTAGTGCGGCCTTTGCATTTGCAAGAGCAACTTCACGAACAGCTTTAGCGTCAGCGATTGCCTCTTTTAAAATGTCTTTTGCCATTTTTTCTAGGGTTTTTTCTCTTTCGAGTCTCGTTAATAAGTGTACGGGAAATAAGGTTATTAAAAACCTTAATAAAATTATAAATAATCAGGGACGCCTTATTGGGAAGGTCGTATGTTTCCCTGATACATATAAAAGTCCCCTAGAGGACAAAAAAGGACGCCTAATAGGCGTCCTCCTTTATTTATTAGTAATAATTACTGCTTTTTCATCAATAAAGATCCAGCTAGTACTAGTGTTATTAGGCCAACAAAGCCTGCATTACCTAGACCATTAACTGCATCTGTGATGCTTGCAAGAACATCCATTCCAAGTACTGTTGTACCTGTAAAAATGTTCCATACTAAGGCTAAAGTAGCCATTGAGAATACTACACCGGTTATCCCAGTGAAGAATTCATTTACTGTGTTTAAAATATTTTTCATTTTTTATTCTTTTAAAAGTTAAAATTTGAGTCCAAAACCTAATTGTAAATTAAGTGTTTCTTCACCTACGCTGTATACTACCTTAGGATCAACATATACATTTTTGTGAAATGTAAACATTTTACCAGCGCCAATAGATAGATTATCTGTAGATAATCCACTAGTTGCTAAGTATCCAAAATACCCCTTCCAGAAGTATCTTGCATGTAGATTAATATCTACATCTGCGTCTGAATCAACTTGAGATAGTGACATTCCAACCATAAGTTCTTCTGTCACACCATAGCCAATTGTTGGTGATAGAGACCAATCAGTCCAAGCAGTATTTGCAATATCGCCTGTTCCAACATACCAATCACCTTTTTGGTTTTGTACACAATTTTCTTCTTGTGCGTTAGCTCCTACTGTTGCAAGCAACCCTA